>Ga0114931_10000114_pt1 | contig 88050 bp, 78 predicted proteins | sample 2SBtaG_FD_89579 | JGI IMG/M metagenome (GOLD analysis project Ga0114931, IMG submission 89579) | Deep subsurface microbial communities from Kolumbo volcano to uncover new lineages of life (NeLLi) - 2SBTROV14_V59a metaG | ecosystem: Environmental > Aquatic > Marine > Volcanic | place: Kolumbo...
CTATCAGGGCTTCGACACGCAGGGAGCACTGGACTGCGGAGTGCCGCTCGGCTTCGTCTACTACGAGCCGGTGGGAAGCGGGCCCTTCCCCATCTTCGTGTTCGCCAAGGGGTCGCGGGGCGAGTGGGACAACGATTCGCTGATCCGCGACGAGATGCTGAAGCGCATGGCGCGGCTCGGCTTCGTCGCGGCATCGCCGGACTACCAGAGCAACCCGGATCTGTATCCGGGACCGTACGGCCTGACCTGCGCCGGCTTCCGCGCGAAAGCCCGCTGCATCTTCGCACCGGGTGCGAAGCAGCCCGACAGCGTCGTTGCCGTGCTCGAACGCGAGAGTGCCGCCGACTCGAGCCTCGGCATCGTCACCTCGGGAATCAGCCAGGGCGCCTTCGTCGCGCTTCTAGCGGGCGACGAGAATCCGGAGGTCCGCGCCGCAAACCCGATCAGCATCGGCACCTACTGCGGCAGCGCCCTGGATCTGGGCGGCTGCTCGTTGCCGGCGTCGTGCCAGCTCGGCACTGAGCGCGTGCGCATCGTCGACGGCGAGAGCGACGCCACCTTCGGAGGCGTGAGCTCGCCAGCCTGCGACGGGATGCAGGTTGTCGATCCGATCTGGTTTCGGCAGCAGCTCGACGCCATGACGGCAATGACCTGCGACCCGACCGCTTCGCCGTACGAGTGCCTCAGGCCGAACGGCAGCGGCTGGGTGCTGGCCCGGGACGAGCAGGTGTCCGGCGGTGTGGCGCATCACGCCTTCCCCTACGCGAATTACCCGTCGACGGCCGACCCCGCCTGGGCGAGCACCACCGCAGCCTGGGGTCGCGAAGCCAACCAGGCCTGGCTGGCCGGGATGGCGGGACACTAGCGACCGGCCTGCCGATGCAGCGAAGCGTCGCCATGGACGCGAAAAGCCGGCGGTGTTCCGCCGGCTCTCCGGGTGCTGTGGCTGCCAGGTTCCCCGGAGGGGGCCCCCAACCTAGCGCGGACGAGGTCCGCGATCGCGGCCACCGCCACGACCACCGCGGTCGCGGTCGCGACCACGGCCGCCGCTGCGCTGGGGCGGTCCGGCTTCGCGGGCCTTGGCGATGCGCTCCTTGGCACGCTCGCCCTCCTCGCCCTCGAGCAGCGGGAGCAGCTCGCGGCGCGTGAGGCGCGTCTTGCCGTCGCGGTCGACGCTGATGACCTTCACGTCGATCTCCTGGCCTTCCTTGAGCACGTCGCTCACGTTCTCGACGCGCTCGTGCGCGATCTCGCTGACGTGAAGGAGCGCCTCGTTGCCGGGCAGGATCTCGACGAAGGCGCCGAAGTCGACGATGCGCTTGACCGTGCCGTGATAGGTCTTGCCGACCTCGGGCTCGGCTGTCAGGCCCTCGATGATCTCGAGGGCGCGCTTGACCGCGTCCGGATCGGAACCAGCCACCGCGACGGTGCCGTCGTCCTCCACGTTCACGCTGCAGCCCGTCTGCTCGACGATGCCCTTGATGGTCTTGCCGCCGGGTCCGATGATGACGCGGATCTGGTCGGGCTTGACCTTCACGGTCGTGATGCGCGGCGCCCACTTGTTGATCTCTTCGCGGGGCTCCGGAAGCGTATCGAGCATCTTCTTCAGGATGAACAGACGGCCCTCGCGAGCCTGCTCCAGTGCCCGCTCGAGGATGTTGCGCTCGAGGCCGGCGATCTTGATGTCCATCTGGATGGCGGTGATGCCGCGCTCGGTACCGCAGACCTTGAAGTCCATGTCGCCGAGATGATCCTCGTCGCCCAGGATGTCGCTCAGGATGGCGACCTTCTCGGCTTCCTTGATCAGGCCCATGGCGATGCCCGCGACGGGCCGCGTGATGGGCACGCCGCAGTCCATCATGCTCAGCGTCGCGCCGCACACGCTGGCCATCGAGCTCGAGCCGTTGGACTCGAGGACCTCGCTGGCCACGCGGATCGTGTACGGGAAGTTGTCGTGGTCCGGGATCATCCGCACCACGGCCCGCTCGGCCAGCGCACCGTGACCGACCTCGCGCCGGCCCGGACCGCGCAGCGGCTTGGTCTCGCCGGTGCAGAAGGGCGGGAAGTTGTAGTGAAGGTAGAAGCGCTTCCAGCTCTCGCCGACCAGCGCGTCGATCTTCTGCTCGTCGCTGGCGGTGCCGAGGGTAGCGGTGACGATGGCCTGCGTCTCGCCGCGCTGGAACAGCGCGGAGCCATGCGTGCGGGGAAGCAGCCCGACCTCGCAGGAGATGGGTCGGATGGTCTTCTCGTCGCGGCCGTCGATGCGGACGCGCTCGTCGAGGACCATGCTGCGCACGATCTGGGCCTTGCGGTGCTCGAACTCGCCCTTGATGAGCTTCTCGTTCTCGGCGACCTTTTCTGCGCCGATCTCCTCGGCGAGCTTCGCGACCATCTCGCTCTTGATCTTGCCGTAGGCGTCGTAGCGCGCCTTCTTGTCCTTGATGACGCAGGCTTCCTTGAGCTTGCCGTCCGAGAGCTCCGCCACGCGCTTCGCGATCCCGGCGTCGAGCTCGGGCACGGTGAACGCGCGCTTCTCCTTGCCGACGGCGGCGCGCATCTTCTCGATGAGCTCGATGACCGCCTGGCCCTCGCGGTGCGCGAACATCAGCGCATCGATGATGTCGTTCTCGGTCGACTCGGCGGCGCCGCCCTCGACCATCACCACTGCGTCCTTGCTCACGGCTACGACCACGTCGATGTCCGCCTTCTCGCTCTGCTCGAAGGTGGGATAGACGACCAGCTCGCCTTCGACGCGCGCCACGCGGACGCCGCACACCGGGCCTGCCCAGGGGATGTCCGAGATGTGCAGCGCTGCGCTGGCGCCGGTCAGGGCCAGGATGTCAGTGGGATTGACGCGATCGGCGCTGAGCACGGTCGCGATGACCTGCGTGTCCTTCTTGTAGCCCTTGGGGAAGAGCGGACGCAGCGGACGGTCCATGATGCGGGCCGTCAGCACCTCGTGGTTGCGCAGGCGGCCTTCGCGCTTGAAGAAGCCACCCGGGATCTTGCCGGCGGAGTAGGTCTTCTCGACGTACTCGCAGGTGAGCGGGAAGAAATCGAGGCCAGGCCGCTCGGAGGTCGAGGTCGCGGTGACGAGCACCACGCTCTCGCCGTAGGTGACCAGAACGGCGCCGTGCGCCTGCTTGGCTAGACGGCCAGTCTCGAACGTGAGCGGACGCCCACCGACCATGACGGATTCACGTACAAACATTGGCTGTGCGCCCCCTTGGCGCGTGTTTATCGCTGCGTGCGACAGAACGCCGGTTCAGGGAGCGCCTGACTTCAGCCTCGGTCCCTGCGCGCGACCGTTGTCGCGGGCACGAATCGAAGTTGAAGCGACGAGACGCTCCAGGCCCGGAATGAAAATCGAGATCGCCGCAGCCTGCTACCTGCGCAGGTGGAGCGAGGAGACGACCTTGCGATACCGCTCCACGTCGGAGCGCTTGAGGTAGTCGAGCAGACGACGACAACGCCCGACGAGCTTGAGCAGCCCCCGACGGGAGTGGTGGTCCTTCTTGTGCGTCTTGAAGTGCTCTGTGAGGTACGCGATGCGGCTCGAGAGCAGAGCGATCTGCACCTCGGGCGAGCCGGTGTCGGTATCGTGAAGACGGTATTCGGTGATGACGCGCTGCTTGGCGTCCTGTTCTAGCGCCATGTTTCCTTCCTCGTGCGGTTCCACGGACACAGCGAAAAGGCCGTAGACCGGGTACCTCGAAGCCGCGGGAGTATACGCGCCCCGACCACCTGGTCAACTGGCCAGGTCGAGGAGCGGCGTTGTTCGGCCCGCAGGCCTGTCCCTAGAAGCGGGCCTGGAGCGAGACGCCAAAGCCCACGAAGTCGGGCGACAGGAACTGGCGCAGCAGCACCGTGCCGCTCGGATCCAGCTCGAGCCGCGTCACGTTGTTGTCCCGCCGGTACTGCACCCACGCGACCGTCGCGAGCATGTCCGACAGATCCCATTTCAGGCTGCCCCGCGCCTCGATGATGGGCACCCTCGTCTCGCCCTGCGGCAGGAAGGCGAGATCACCTTGCTGGCGCACGACGATGGTGCGTGACGTGTCGTTGCCCAGGAAGTCCATCGAGCTGCTACCGAACGTCGCCGGCAGCTGCAGGCCGCCGCCAATGCCCGGCGTGAGGTGCAACTGCTTGACGTAGTAGTCCAGCGCCGCGGCCGCGAAGAGCTCGTTCTGGATCTTGGCGCCCTTCGGCAGGGTCTGGAACGGGATGAAGCTCGGCTGGTTCCTGAGCACGAAGGCCAGGTCGCGATAGATACCGCTCACGCTGGCCCGGAGGTAGCCCGCCTTGACGTTCGCCTGCACGGCAGCCGCATGCGCCGGCTGCATGGTCGTCTGGCCCGGCGCGTCGAAGTTCTTCAGGTGCTGTTCCAGCTGCGACCCTTCGACGGACACCGACCAGCTCACCTTGCCCGGCTCGTACGCGGGGCGGCCGAGCAGGATCTGCTGCGCGTTGGGATCGTTCCTGTAGAGCAGGAAGTCCGCGGAGCGCGGCACGGGCATGCCGTGGTGCAGCACGATGCGGCCCGAAGCGCCGTAGGTGTAGACGCGCTGTCCGAGCACGTCAGGGTCCTCGAAACGCCCCTGCTGGAAGTAGCCGCCACCCGCGTCGAGGCGGAGGAAGTCGGTGATGTCGACGCCCGCGCCACCGAGGAAGCCGTAGTTGGTCTCCGCGATACGCACGGTGTCCGTCGCAGAGCTCTCGCCGGAGGCATTCTGCGTGATGACCTGCTGCACCTGGATGATGCTGGCCGTCTTGAAGCCGCCGAAGACGTAGAAGCCCTTGCCGTCGTACTGCATCTTCAGGCCCGGCGAGCTGCCCTGGAGCCGGGGGAAGATCGACTGGTTGATGCGCGCGTTCGTGCCGCCCCAGGAGATGTCGTACAGGTAGCCGAGACGGAAGCGGTCGGTGTCGATCGGGTAGAACGTGAGCGCGAGGCCCTGCGGTTCCTTCTTGCTGCCCGCCGTGCGGTAGAACAGCCGGATGTACGTCCCGGCGTCCTCCAGCACCGCGTTGACGTTGTTCGACTGGCTGGCTAGCGCCGCCATGTCGAGACGCAACGCCAGCGCCGCTTCGGTATCGAGACGCGGGATGTAGCCCGGCAGCTTCTTGTACAGGACAAGCTGCGAGATGTTCTCGCGGCCCGCGAAGCGCGAGTTCAGGTTGTCGAAGAACAGCCGGTACTGCGGGCGATCGCCGACGCTGGGGTTGGGCGAGAGCGGCAGTGCCTCGCCGGTGGAGTGCAGCACGTCGTCATCGCCGAAAGTCCAGGTCAGGCGCGTGTCGACGAAATCGCTGTGGGGCGCGTGCGCGACCTCCTCCGGCGATAGGGCCTTCTTGTCGGTGTCCGCCGCAGTGCCCTGCCCCGCGTTCGCGTCGTCGGGCGTCGGACTCGCACTGCCGGTTGCCGTCGCCTTGGCGTCGGTTGTGGGCTCGCTGCCTTCAGCCGACTTGTCAGCGGCGGCCTTCGCGGGCTCTTCCGGCTGGGCCTTGTCCGGCGCGGGCTGGGCCTTCGCCGGCTCTTCCGGCTGGGCCTTCGCCGGCTCTTCCGGCTGGGCCTTCGCGGGCTCTTCCGGCTGGGCCTTGTCCGGCGCGGGCTGGTCGGCAGCCGCCGGTTGATCCGCCGGGGGAGCGGGCTGCGCCAGGGCGACCACGGGGATCACCCCGACCGCCAACAGCACGGCGAGCGCCGGGACGCGCGCGTCAGTTCGAAGCTTCATTCGGGTCATATATCGTCCTCGGGGAGACGCAGGCCGTGTCGGAGGCTACGGGAGCTTTGGGGCCGGTCCGGCAGGCGAGTTGCGACTGTGCCGTCGCATCGGAGCCGCAGACCAGATCATCCAGACAGCGCGTCTCGATGGTCCAGTTCAGCGAGCCGCCACTGAAGTTGCGCAGCGTGCCGGTGACGTCGGGCAGGGTCTCGCCCCTCATCGCCACGGGGTCGAAGCCGGAGATGGCGCTCGTGTTGATCTGGATGCTGCCGCCCGTGGCCAGGTTGACCCGGTAGTTGCCGCGCGACGCGTAGGCGGTCCATTCCACGCAGTCCGGATTGGCGATGCAGGCGTTCGCACAGGCCGCTTCGGGGCTGCCGGGCGTGGCGAAGTCGATGCTGCCGTTGTTGTCCAGATCGCAGTTGGATTGATCCGGACCGAACACGTTCTTGACCGCCAGCTCGGGACCGAAGTCCTTTCCGATGGTCACGTCCGCAACGCGCACCAGCGCCGACTCGATGCTCTCCATCTGGGCCGGGTCGGCCAGCGTCAGGCTGACGATGGGCTTCGGCGGGGGGACGGGACACTTGCCGTCGAGCTTCTCGTTGCGCCAGGGCTGGATCTCGTACGACGGGAACGAAAGCTCCGTGAAACCGAAGAAGTCCGCGGCGGTGCCCGACAGCTGGGTGACGCGATCACAGACGCGGATCCCGCCCGGCGTACTGAACGTGAAGGCGAAGATATGGCCGTAGCCGCCTGTATCGGTGATGTCGGAAGCGTAGAAGCCCTGCGCCGCCACGCGCGTGACAACGACCTTGGCCGGGTCGCCCGTCATCACGTCGACGCCTTCTTCAGGGTACGGCGTCGAAGCGCCGTGGCCCTGCACGTCGGACAGCCGGGGCAGCTCGAAGTAGATGGGTCCGGAGACGCCCGCAGCGAACTGGCCCGGCGTCTCCGAGTCGTCGTTGGCGAACGCGCAGCCCGGATCCTCCGGGTAGTCGGTAAGCCCGTCCCCGTCGTTGTCCTTGCCGTCCGCGCACTGGGGCGGCTTGAACGGATCCGCGGGCGCGTAGCCGATGTCCTCGACCCACAAGCGCGTGGCCCCGCGCGGATTGCGGACGAAGACGTGTTGATCCTTCGCGACGCCGTCCTTCACGAAGGCATTCCGGCCGGTCGCGCCCTGCCCGTTCACGTCCAGCACGGCGCCCGGATCCGAGCTGATGCGGACGAACCCGGTGAAGCTCTTGTCCAGCGAGCCGTCCGAGTGCCGGGCCTGGATGTCCGCGACCATTTCCACCGGCGTGCCCAGCGACAGCGTGAGCGGCTTGTCGTTCGGCCCGGGCAGCGCGGTGCCGGAAGCCAGCCGCACGTCCACGTGCATGCGCTCGGTGCGCGCCGGGTACTTCTTCGAATACGTGCCGCAGCCGCACACCGCCAGTGCGACGACTGCAGAGGCGAAAGCCCGCGTTCTCACCGGCCCACCATCAACACGCGGTTGTCCGAGTAGTTGCCACGCGTGCGATCGATGCAGGCCAGGAACTTGCACTCCTCGCCGCCAAGCTCGCACGCGCTCTTGTCGGTGGTGCAGGTAGCGAGGTTCTTCGCAGTGCTGGGATTGTCGCAGCGCTGCCGGTGGAAATTGGCGACATCCTGCCGGCAGGTGGCCAGCACACAGCGCCCGTCGCTGCACGAGCCGTTGGACTTGCAGGTGCCGTCGGGAGACTCCGACGCGTCCTCGGGGCAGGCACACACGTAGCCGGCGCCCACGGACGAGCAGTCGGAATCGACGGCACACTTCTTCAGGCCGTCCTTGGTGCCGTGGCTCGCGCTGTAGCCACAGGGCTTGCCCGCGCGGACCCAGTCGATGAGCGCGTCGCGCTGCTGGATCTTCGTGTCGAGCTGGGTGGTGTTCCGCTTCAGCACCGTGAAGCCGCTGCCGCCGCCCGAAAGGTACGTGCTGGTCGCGAACTCGTACGACCCGGTCGGATCGATCGAGAGCAGGCAGCGTCCCTTGCCGTTCGCGTCGGGGTTGTCCAGGTCGCATGCGTTGAGCTCGTCGCCGCAATCGGCGTCCGAGCTGCACGGCTTCGAGGACGAGCCGATGTAGATGTGGTCCGCGCACGGCTGGGGCGCGCACTTGCCGTTGTTACACTCCTGGGACGCGCAATCGCTGTTCGTGCTGCACGCCTGTGTGGACTTGACGCCGCTGCAGCCCGTGCAGTTCAGGACCACGCGGGCACCGGCGATCTGCGCCTGGCTGGCGCAGCCGCGCCCTGCCGAACGGCGCGCCACGAAGTCGAACATCTCCTGCACCTCGACGCCGGAGAGCTGCATCTTCGTGATCGAGTTGTCGAACGGGAAGATGTTGAACATCTGCTCGATCGTGACGGGCCCTGGCACCATGTCGGCACGGATGCCCGTGGTGTTCGTCAGCGCGAAATCCGTCTCGATGCCGAGACGCCGCCACATCCCTGTCGCGATCATGTTGCCGAGCGGCGAGTCGCCTCCGCCGGTACCGAAGCGCTTCGAGCCACCCGGCGCGTAGCCCACCAGAAGGTCCAGATCGACCAGCTCGTCCAGATGCCGGCGATAGGGCTCGAGCAGCTCGGTCACCGCGCGGTTCTGCGGCACGTTGTCGGTGATTGGAATCAGCTTGTACTGGTGGCTGATGATCTCGAAGCCGTTGAGCGGATCGTAGCAGCGCCCACTGGTCTGTGCCTTGGTGCACGGCGGCGGCAGGTCATCCGGGGAATCCGAGGCGACGACGTCCAAACGTCCGACGTATTTCGCGAACGCTCCGGAGTGCACCTCGAGCACGGGCCGGGGATTGCAGTAGCGGCGCGCTCCAGGGTTGCCCTCGGCGTCCTTGAGCTCGATGTAGTGGCGCCCCTGCTTGTCCACGTTGGAGCAGTCGTCCAGCACCTTCGGCGGTTGCAGCACGATGTGATTGTGGCTGCCGAGCACGATGTCGATGCCGGTCGTGCTCTTGATCATCTCGAGGTCGGCGTTCAGCCCCAGGTGCGAATCGACGATGACGAGGTCGACCAGCGGCCGAAGCAGATCGACGTAGGCCTGCGCGGTATCGACGGTGTCGAGGGGCGTGACGCCCAGCCGGCTCGGCCGCTCGTACAGCGAGCTGAGGCTCGACAGGTTGCCCATCCCGACCACGCCGACGCGTAGGCCGCGTACGTTGAACACCGTGAAAGGCTTGAGGATGTTCTGGAGCTCCGGATTGCCGATCGTGTCCGGGTCCTCGATCCTGTAATTGGCGGCGAGCAGCGGGAAAGCGCCCCACTTCTCGTGCTGGGTGCGGGCGTTCAGTGCGCCCTTGTCGAACTCGTGGTTCGCGATCACCTGCACGTCTGTGCCCATCATGCTCAGGGCACGCACCTCGGCTTCGCCGTTGAAGAAGTTGAAGACGGGCGCACCCTGGAACGCATCGCCACCGTCGAGGTGCAGCACGCGGTCGGCACGCCCCCGCTCGCGGTTCAGGATGTACGCGACCCGGGCGGCGCCTCCGACCGTGGCAACGGTGCCCGCCACGCCCAGACCCAGCGCAGCGTCCGTCTGCGAGATCTGCAAGGCGTACGGGAACAGCCGCGAATGGATATCCGCCGTGTGCAGGATCGTGAGCTTCGTCTGCCCGTGCACCCGGACGGGCGCGGGATCCGCAGGACAACCCACGAAGGAAGCGGCACACACCATGGCGAGCGCCAGGAGCAGAAGAGCTCGCCACTTCATCGCACCCGATTACCGCGCTCCGGCAACGCTGCCAAGAGGCAACCGCACCCCCACGTGACTCCCGCGTGACGGGGGCGGCCGGACCCGCGCAACCGACCGTGTGGCCGAGATACGTTCTGCGCGACACCCCTCGCGAGAGGCGGTACGCACATCCACGGAATGTTCCGATCAGGCTGCCGAGAACTCGGCGTCCAGTACGTCGGCCAGAAGCGGGGCGAAGGCATCTGCAACGACCTTTTCCGCTTCGTCCGCGGCCAGCTGCTGCATGGCTTCGGCTGCCACTGCTTCCGCGTTGGCCAGGTTCACCCTGCGTATCGCCTCCTTCACGGCCGGGATCGCCGAGGCTTCCATGCTCAGCTCGCGCAGGCCCATGCCCACGAGCAGCGTCGACGCGAGAGGATCGCTCGCCATCGCTCCGCAGACCGCCACGGGGCGCTGATGCCGCTGCGCCGCGGTGACCACGCCGCGGATCAAGCGCAGGATGGCTGGATCGAAAGGGCTGGCAATGTAGGCCAGCTCACGGCTCGAGCGGTCAACCGCCAGCGAGTACTGGACGAGGTCGTTCGTACCGATGCTCATGAATTCGGCCTCGCGGGCCAGCTCCTCGGCCATCACGGCGGCCGAGGGCACCTCCACCATGATGCCGAGGGGAACGTGCTCGGCGTGCGCATGGCCGGCTTCGTCCACCTCGCGGATGGCTTGTTCGACCAGCGCGCGCACGCTCCTGAGCTCTCGCACGCTGGAGATCATCGGGATCATGATGCTCAGTGGCCCATGCGCCGAAGCCCGCACCATAGCGCGAAGCTGCGCCAGGAAGAGCTCCGGCCGCGCGAGCGCGAGGCGCACCGCGCGTAGGCCGAGCGCCGGGTTCATCTCCGGCGGCGCCTGGAAGGCCGAGACGAACTTGTCACCGCCGATGTCGAAGGTCCGGAGCGTGACGGGCAGCGGCGTGATGGTCTCCAGCACCCGCTTGTAGATCGCGTACTGCCCGTCTTCCCCCGGCGGCTCGTCGCGATTGACGTACAGAAATTCGGTGCGGTAGAGGCCCACGCCCTGCGCGCCGAGCTCCAGCGCTATGCCCGCCTCCGACGGCAGCTCGATGTTCGCCTTCAGCGAAATCGGCACGCCGCAGCGGGTGACGGCGGGACGATCGCGCGACTCGCGCAGCTTGCGACCAACGGCCGCGTAGCGTTCAACGCGCGCTTCTCCGCGCTCGAGCATCTCGGCGGATGGATTGAGAGTCACTCGCCCCCTGAGCGCGTCCACGAACACCAGGTCGCCGTTCGCGACCGTGCTCAGGATATCGCGCACGCCGACCACGGCAGGTAGCTCGAGCGCCCGGGACAGGATCGCGGTGTGGCTGGTCCGCGTCCCGACTTCGGTCACCATGGCCAGCACGGTCTTCTTCGACAAGCCGGCGGTCTCGGCGGGCGACAGATCGTGCGCGATGAGGATGGACGGCTCGCCGAGCTCCGGCAACGAGAGGGCGCGCTGCCGGCCCGTCAGGGCGCGGATGATGCGGTCGCCTACGAACTCGAAATCATGGCTGCGCTCGGCGAGGTAGGGATCGATGCCCGCGCGCAGGTGCTCGGCCATCTCGTGCAGGGCAGTGTCCACGGCCCACTCGGCGCACTGCCGATCGATGCGCACGTGCCGCTCGACATCGTCGCGCAGGCTCGGGTCCTGCACCATCATGATGTACGCTTCGAGGATCGACAGCTCCGCGCGGATGGAGCTGGTGCGGACGTTCGAGGCCACGTCGTGTAGCCCCTTCGCGGCCAGCTGGACGGCCTCGTCGAAACGAACCATTTCCTCGTCGACGCGGTGCTTCGCCACCCGATGCCGGGCGACGCCCGGACGCCGCGTGTCGACCACCACTGCGCGCCCCACGGCGAGGCCCGGTGAACCGGCAATCCCTTCCAACGTGATGGCCGGCCGCCGTTCGGTCGGCGGCGGCGGCGAGCTTTCTTGGCGGCCGTCCGTCATCCTACTCCGGCTCCCCGAAGCGGTCGTTGATCAGCTCCCCGATGCGCTCCACCGCTTCCTCCGCGCAGTCCCCGGAAGCTTCCACCTGGAGCTCGGTGCCCTTCGACCCGCAGAGCAACAGGACACCCATCACGCTCTTGGCGTTCGCTGCCTGGCCACCGTGGCTCAGCACCACCTCGCAGGGGAAGCTGGACGCGAGCTGTACCAGCTTGCTGGCCGCGCGAGCGTGCAGCCCCAGCCTGTTCTTCACGGTGAACGTGCCCTTCGCCTCGTTCACGCCGCCCCCTTTCCGCCTCGTGGCCCTCCGCCGATGAAGTCCGGCTCGGATTGGCGCTCGTCGGGACTCTCCCGCTCCAGATCGCGATGCACGACCTCGATGTCCAGCCCCGCTCGCTCCGTCAGACCCCTGGCTAGCTGTTCCGCAACAACCACCGAACGATGACGGCCGCCGGTGCAGCCGATACCCACCGTGAGGTAGCTCTTCCCTTCACGCTCGTAGCGCGGCAGACAGAATTCGAGCAGTGCGTCGGCATGCTGGAGGAACTGCTGCGTCTCGTGGTTGCCCAGTACGTACTCGCGCACCGGCGTGGAGGTACCGGGCAACTCGCGAAGCCCCTCCACGAAGTGCGGGTTGTCCAGGAAACGCACATCCAGAACCAGGTCCGCGTCCACCGGAGCACCGTACTTGAAGCCGAACGAGACGACGCGGGTGTGCATGCGCGGCGCCTCGCCAGCGCCGGGACCGAAGTCGCCGACGATGCGACGCCTCAAGTCGTGCACGCTGAGCCGGGTGGTGTCGACCACGAACGTTGATTCGGCCCTGAGTGGCGCCAGGCGTTCGCGCTCGATGCAGATGCCGTCGAGCACCGCGGTCGCCGCCTGCTCGCTGCCGGGCTCCTGGATGGTACTGAGCGGGTGGGGTCGACGCGTGCTGCTGAAGCGCCGGAGCAACGCCTCGTCCGATGAGTCGAGGAACAGCACAGCCAGCTCGCGCTCCTGGTTGGAGCGGACCGCGTCGAACACCTTGGTTGCGCTGTCCAGGAAGCGGCGCACCCGCACGTCGATCCCCAGCGCGATGCGCCCAGCACCGCCCGCGGCGCACGCCTCCAGCGTCTCCACCACCACCGGCGTCGGCAGGTTGTCGACGCAGAAGTACCCGAGATCCTCCAGCGCATGCAGTGCCGTGGACTTACCGGCGCCACTCAGGCCGGTCACCACCACAACCAACGTGCGCCCGTCGCTCATCTCCTCTTTCCGCCAACCGGAGGGGGCGCCGCGCTCTCGTTGGGATTGCGGAGCCTGAACGACCCGCTGGGAGCGCGCTTCGGTGTCATGGGCTTGTCGCCCCCATCTAGCAGGCTGGCTTCAATGCGCTGCACGAACTCGCGCCCGGGATTGCGCCCGGCCTGCCTCAAGAGCTCGTTGCGGGCGGCGATCTCGATGATCGAGCTCATGTTGCGCCCGGGCCGCACCGGCAGACACACCTCCCGGATCGGCACCCCGAGGATCTCGCGATGGTGGTCGTCCACGCCGATGCGATCGAACACGGCGTCGCCTTCCCACAGGTCGAGCTGCACGATGAGGTCGATGCGCTTGCGTTCGCGGATCGCCGTTACGCCGTAGAGATCCTTGATGTTGAGGATCCCGAGACCACGCACCTCGATGTGGTAGCGCAAGAGCGGTGCCGGCTGGCCGAAGACCATGCCGGGTGGCCTGTAGTCGCACTCGATCGCATCATCGGCCACCAGACGATGGCCGCGCTTCACGAGCTCCAGCGCGCACTCGCTCTTGCCGATGCCGCTCTTTCCGAGCAGGAGGACGCCCACCTCGAACACGTCCACGAGAACGCCGTGAACACGCGCCCGCGGCGCCAGGCGCTCGTCGAGCACGGTGTGCAGGGCCGTGATCGCGGAAGACGAGCGCTCCGCGCACACCACCAGCGGCGTCCCGGTATGTTCGGCCTCTTCGCAGAACGGCGTCGGGGGGTCGACGCCGCGCGTGGCCACGACGCACGCCAGCCCCAGCGAGAACAGGTGCCGCGCTGCGCTGCGCTGCTTTTCCGGAGATAGCGTTTCGGCGTAGCTGAGCTCCGTCTCGCCGAGGATCTGGATCCGCGTCGGCACGATGCCGTGCAGGTGACCCACCATGGCGAGGCCGGACTTCTGGATGCGGGGATGCGTGATGTCGCGGTCGAGGCCCGAGGCGCCGGCGACGAGCCGCACATTCAGCTCCAGCACCGGATCGTCGAGCAGCGCCCGGACGGTGATGGAGCGTGCGCCGTTGCTGGGCGGCTCGTAGACGGTCATTTCCGGTTACCTCAAGGTCGCATCCTGGGCCTGGATGAGTGAAAAGGCCGCCTGGGCGTCTCCCAACTCCACAAGGCGCGCGCGCGTCGCCGCGTCCCTGAGAAGGCGCGAGATCCGGGCCAACGTGCGCAGGTGCTCGCCGGTGGCCCGCTTCGGCACGACCACACCAAACACGATACTGACCGGGGCTCCGTCGATGGATTCGAACGGCACCCCGCGCGGACACAGAAGCAGTGCGGCGGCCTGACCCGGCGCTGCGTCCAGCGCGGTATGGGGAATGGCCACGCCGTCTCCAATCCCGGTGCTCTGCAGCCGCTCGCGGTCGAGCAGAAGCCGCTGGATGGTTTCCTGCTCCACGCCGACCGCGGGGGCCAGCATGTCGGACAGCAGCCTGAGCGCGTCGGCCTTTTCGTGAACGATACCGCCCTCGGGATCGACGAGGATCCGGTCGACGGTGAGAATGTCGGAAAGTCGCATTGCGAGGTCGCTCCGACCCCCGGATGTGGGTTCCAGGGGCATCTCAGCGCTTCTTCGAACGGGCAGCAACCCGGGCAGCGGGTTTCTGCGCGCCGTTCGTGCGCTTTGTCCTGGACGCGGCCGCCCGGGCGGGCTTTTCGCTCGCCGCCGACCTCGTCCCGGTCAGTGCCGCGCCGGTGACCGGCGTCGGCTTCGAACCGCCCCTCAGTGTCTCGCCGCCCCGGCGCTTCTTCGACTGCGAGGCACCCTTGGTGCCCCGGATCTGTCGTTCGAGCTTGTCGATCACCTTGTCGATCGAGGCGTACATGTCGTCGCTCGTCTCCTTGGCTTCAATGCGGGCCCCCCCGCTGGAGATGCGGATTTCCGCCATGTGCCTGAGCTTGCCGTGCGACAGCGTGACCTTGGCGGTCATTGGCTCGCGCAGGAACTTCTGGAGCTTGGCGACCTTTTCCCGGGCATAGGTCTTGATCGCTTCGCTGGCATCCATGTGGCGGAAGGTGATGCTGATGTTCATTGGACCTCCGGGCGGGAAAGGAGCCCTGGCGGAACAGACCGCGCGTCGGCGGGGGTAGTCGGAGAGACGCGCCCTATCACACTGCGCCCAGGAGCCAAAACACCCACGTGAGCGTAGCCTACCCGACAAGTCCACCGGATATCCATTGGTATCCCGCCCTCCCCGCCGCCGGGATGCGCCTCGCTCTGGTCGGCACGGGCTCGCCGTCGCTCGCCGGGTGCGAACGGCATGTCAGAACAGGCGCTTGCGCTTCGAGGAGGCGAGGATGCCGAGCATCTCGCGGTACTTGGCCACCGTGCGGCGGGCGATCTTGATGCCCTCCCGCTTTTCCAGCAGCTCGACAATGGCTTGATCGCTCAGGGGATTGGCCTTGTCCTCGTCCTCGATGATTTTCTTGATCTCCTGCTTGACGCTCTCGCTGGCGATGTCCTCGTTCGCGATCCGGCGGATGCTCGAATTGAAGAAGTACTTCAGCTCGAACAGCCCCTGCGGGGTGTGCATGTATTTGTTGGTCGTGACGCGGGAGATGGTCGACTCGTGCATCCCGACCGCCTCCGCCACATCCCTGAGGATCATCGGCTTGAGGTAGGCGACGCCCTTCTCGAAGAACTCCCGCTGCTTCTCGACGATGCACTCGGCCACGCGGATAATAGTCTTGCGACGTTGTTCGATCGCGCGGATGAGCCACTGCGCGTTGCGCAGCTTCTCTCCGATGAACTCCTTGGCACTCGGATCCTTCATCAGGCGCTTGGTCAGCGCTTCGTTGATGAAGAGCCGCTGCAGGCCACGGTCGTTGTCGAGCACGACGAACTCTTCAGCGTCCTTGATCACGTACACGTCGGGCGTGATGCCGATCGTGCGATCGTCCTGATCGGTGAAATTGCGCGCGGGGCGGCTCTCGAGCTTCTGGATCTCCTTGGCGGATTCGTAGACTTCCTCCAGCGGGATCCTCATCTCCCGTGAGATGGCCTGGTAGTTGTGCTTCTCGAGGTGGTGGATGTGGTTCTTGATGATCTCCACCTCGGTATCGTCGAAGCCGTACGCCTTGGCCTGGATCAACAGGCACTCACGCAGATCGCGGCCGGCGACACCGAGCGGATCGAAGTTCTGGATCATCTCCAGCACCAGCGGCGCGTCGTCGGGATGCAGCCCGGCTTCCTCGGCCAGATCGAAGATGGTGAGGTCGGCCGTGCGGGTGCCGTCGGGTCGCTCGACTCCCGCCAGATCGAGGTAGCCCTTGTCGTCGAGATTGCCGATCACCAGCTCCGCAAAGCGCCGCTCCACGTCCGTGAAGTCGCTCATCTGCAGCTGCCACAGCAGGTGATCGCGCAGACTGCTGGGGCGCGTGAGGTTCTGCTCGATCGGCGGTAACTCATCGAAACCACCGCGATTTCCAGGTACTGGCTGCTGCAGGCTGCGGTTCTCCAGGAACTTCTCCCAGTCGACCTCGCGCGTCGCCTTCTCGGTCTCGCGCTGCTCTTCGGTCTGCTGGTAGTTCGACTTGTCGTCGTCCAGCGCCTGCTGGCTCTCGCCGCGCTCGCCACCCTCCTGGCGCTGCTCCCGTGCTCTCTGGTCCGGTTCCTCGTCGGACAGGACCGGGTTGTCGTCGAGCTCCTTCCTGACCTCGTCGATCAGCTCCAGCCGGGAGAGCTGGAGCAAGCGGATCGCCTGCTGCAGCTGCGGCGTCATCACGAGCTGCTGTGAGAGGCGGAGTTGCTGCTTGATCTCCATGGAATATCGCTCGCGGGTGGGGTGCGCCCTGGAGGCTTACCGGGGAGGAGTGTACCACCGCCAGCAAGAAATGGGCCTACAAGAGATCACCCGTTTTCCCGCTGGATCAAGGCCCTAGACGACCCGTGTGGCTAGCTTAAGGCTGCGTTTGTGCTGTCTCAAGCCTATCCGAGATAGCGACGCCGAACGGCCGGATGGTCGGAGAACTCTTCCGGCTCCGCTGACAGCTCGATGCGCCCATCCGCCAGCAAGAGTGCGCGGTCGCACATCGCCAGCGCCTCGCGGATGCGGTGATCGGCGAGCACGATCGCCATGCCGCGCGCGGCCAGCCCGCCGAGCAGCTTTCCGAGCCGCCCAGCCGCAGCCGGGTCCACGCCCGTCAGAGGTTCATCGCACACCAGCACCCTCGGCTCTGCGATCAGCGCGCGCAGCAGCTCGAGCCTCCGGCGCTCGCCCCCCGACAGCTCCCCTGCCCGCACCTGCAGCCGGTCCTCGAGCTCGACCTCCGCCGCACGCTCTGCCGGCGGTCGCGACGGCCGGCGCGCGACGCTTTCGAACGTCCGTATATTGTCAGCGACGCTCAGTTCCAGGAGCACGCTCGGCGTCTGGGGCACGTAGCCCAGCCCGGCGCGGGCGCGGCGCCACAGCGGCTCCGGCGTCACGTCGCGCCCATCGAGCCAGACACTACCGGCGCTCGGCGCAAGCTCGCCGACCAGCACGCGGAACAGCGTGCTCTTGCCGGCTCCGCTCGGGCCGAGCACGCCCAGCACGAAGCCGCGCGGTACGTCGATGTCCACACCGCGCAACACCTCGGCGCCGCCGAGCCTGGCGCGCACTTCGCGTGCACGAAGCACGGGCTCGCTCACGACGGATACTCCACGCCGGTCAGCGCGCGGGGGCCTCGACCGGGATCGAGCCCTTCACCCCTCTGAGCGAGACCTTGCGCGTCGCGATGTCGATGGTCGCGTACTTCGCTCTCAGCCAACCGCGTCCGCGCGTCAGTCTCACGCCCCCCGAGAGCTTCACGCGGCGGCGTGCCACGTCGACCTCGACCACGCTGGCTCTGGCCTCGATACCCTTGACGCGCGCGGTCACGCCTCCCGTGCCGCGGGCCCAGCGCACGCGCGGAGCCTTGTCGTAGCGGACCTCGACCTTCGGGCACAGAACGACCAGGTCGCCCAGCTGGGCGCGTACGTCGCCCTGAAGCACCGCGGTGCCCTTGTCGACGTCCACGTCGAGCGTGTCCGCCTTCACGTCGAGCGTCTCGCCAGCGATGACGCCGAGGGGGTCGGCATGGGCCGGCGTGCCCGGAACGGCAAAGCCACCCGCGACCAGCGCGAGCGCCAGAATGCCGCCCCTGGAGAACCGCCGACGACCTTGCACAGACACTTCCTATCCTAGCATTCCAGACGGTAGACGCCCGTTCTGGATTCAGATTTCCAGCGAGATTTCCGCTGTGGGAGAGAACGGAGCTGACTTTCGTCATCTAGCACGGATGCGCGCGATTTCCGCCAACGCCGCGGCCAGGGCACGCACGCGGACCTCGACGGGCTCGACCTGCCGAACAGGGTTCGCCGCGCCGAGCTCTTCGGCCACGCGCTCGAGCTCCTCGACGAGCAGCCCGCCCAGCTCGCGGCGGACGCGTTCGGTCTGCTCGCTGTCCGCTCCGCCGTGAAGCCAGGGAGACAGCGCCGCCAACAGCACCTCGACCCGCGGCCGGAGCTCCTGCTCGACGCCCGCGGCGGCCTCGCCGGCTGACAGCAGCCTGGCTGCCACCCGGGCCAGCTCCGGCGCCGCGGCGCGGGTGCGCAGGGCCACGAAGCGGCGCGCTGCCGGCTCCTCCAGACTACCCGAGACAGCTCGCAGGTCCGGGGCGAGGCGCTCCAGCACGGCGGCGATCGCGTCGTCCAGGCGCCGCTCGGCCGCGGCGCGCTCGCTCTGCACGCCGGCAGCCGCTTCGCGCAGCGCGCGGCGCTGCTCCGCCTCGCGCCGCTCGCGCTCGCGACGGCTCCCGGCCCGGTCCTCGGCGCTCTCGGCCAGGCGCGACGCGATGCCTGATCCCCGCCGCCTGAGCGCACGCTCGCGCAGCGCTTCGCTCTGGTCGACGAGCACTCGTTCGACCAGCTCCTCCACCTTGTCCCAACCCGACTGCGCCAGCGCCGTCGCGTCGCCTTCCCTGCCCGCCAGCGCCAGGCGCGCCGACAGCGCGACGGGCGGCACTTCCGGGGCAAGCCCCGCCTGGGCCAACCCCTCGCGGACGTGCTCGAGCGCCTGGTCGAGCGCTGCGGGCGCCTGCAGGCGATCGAGCTTGTTGAGCAGCACCACCAGCGGCAGCCCCAGCTCGACGAGCTCGGCCATCACGGCGCGCTCGCTCTCCTTGAGCGGCTGCGTGGCGTCGAGCAGCCACAGCGCGACCTGCGCCTCGGCGAAGGCGGCGCGGGCGGTGGCGGAATGGGCAGCGTCGGGCGCGTTGAAGCCGGGGGTGTCGATGAGCTCGATGCGGCGCAGTTGCTCCAGCGGCGCGTAGATCGTCACCCGATCGATACTGCCGGGATCGATCGCGGAGAGCGTCGCGCGCAGCTCCTCGTGGGGCACGATGCGGTCCTCGCCGGCGCCGGCGCGGCGTTCAACGCGCACGAAGCGATCAGGCGCCCAGACCAGGCGGTTCAGCGTCGCCGTGGTCGGCAGCACGCCCACCGGCGCGACCACCTCGCCCAGCAGCGCGTTGATGAAGCTCGACTTGCCGGAGTTGAACTCGCCGACCACGGCGACGGCGAGCGGCCGTTCGAGCTCGCGCGCCAGGACCTCCACCTCCCTGAGCGCGCCAAGCTCACCCAGCTCGCGCGACAGGAACGACAGCTCGTCGAGCAGCTTGTCCCAATCGGCAGGCTCGCCATCCGGCAACCAGCCCCGGTACACCTCGCGCCTGAGCTCGTCCGCCCACAGCCCTTCGCCGACGGCGTCGAGGCGCGCGAGGCGCTCCGTCGAGCCCGCAGGCGCGTCCAGGGCTGTGCACAGCGCCGGCACGCCCGGCGCGAGCGGGACGTGACGCGCCTGCGCAATGCCGACCGCATCGCGCAGGCGCTCGGCATCGCGGACATCGAGCGCGAGAGTCGCATAGCGTTCGACCAGAGCGACAGGCGCGTCCGGTTGCCGCGCGCCTTCGGCCAACGCGCCGAGCGCCTCGTCGCCGCGACCCTGGGCGAAGGCGAACGCCGCGCGCCACTCGGGGTGGGCGCCCCAGCCCAGCTCGTCGACGAGGGCGCGAAGCTGCGCGACCAACGAGGCATCGCCGCATCCAGCAACGAAGGCCGACACCACGCGCCCCGCACCCACCGCTTCGAGCACCAGCGCGCGTTCGAACGCGCGCCCCGCGCCCGCTTCATCGCCAGCCTGCGCCGAAAGGCGCCCGCGCAAAAGCCAGGCGCGCCCGTCGAGCGAGTCGGGCTCGGGGAGCGCGGCGGATGCGTGCTCCGCCCGCTCCACCTCGCCTTGATCGAGCCAGGCCTCCACGTGGCGCAGCGCGGCCTGCGGAGAGCCGCGCAGAGCGAGGCTGGAGCGATCGAGCCAGCGTTCTGCCCGCGCCGCATCGCCGCGCGCCAGATCCAGATCCGCCAGCCACAGCCGCGCGCGATCCGCCGCCTCCAGCGGCTCCATGGCCTCCGCGGCCCGCTCGAGCGCAGGCTCCGGATCCTGCCCGCAGCGGTGCTGTGCGCCCGCCAGCCTGAGCCACACGTCCGCACGGTACGGCAGCTCGCGGGCGAGCCGCTCCAGCGCTTCGACCGCCTCGTTGTCGAGCAGCATCGACTCCGCCGCGTCCGCCCACAACGCCAGCGCGACCCGTGAGCGCGGCAGCTCGACCAGGATCAGCAACGCCTCCTGGCGCGCGTCCCACGGCCGCCCCGCCGCCAGTGCCTCCGCCGCCGCGACGCGCCGCCGCTCCGCCCCGCGCGCCAGGATCTCCGCCCGCGCGAGCCAATCCGCGAGCTGGTCCTGAAGGCGCGCCATCGCCGGGGAACGTACCAGGCTCCGGCGTGGTGGGTAGCCGGCGGTCCAGGGGCCCGGACGATGGCCCGGAGTGCTAGGCTGGCCGGCGTGCAACGGCGAGGGGTGAACGGCAACACCACGGTCTCCCGGGCCAAGGCGCTGCTCCTGCACGTGCAGCGGGAGCACGGGCGCGCCGAAGCCGACGCATTCCTCCTCAAGGCCAAGCTCGATCGCGACTACTTCGACGACGAGACGCGCCCGCTGCCGATCGAGCTCTGGCACTCCGCGCTGGAAGCGTTCGCTTCGCGCTGGGGCCGCGACGAGATCCGGCGCACAGTCCCCTCCATCGTCGATCCCGAGAACATGGGCGTGTGGACCCGGGTGCTGCGCGGCGCGTCGGAGCCCGGCGCGGCCTTCAAACAGCTGGAACACTACGGCGGCGACGAGGTGCTGACCGAGCGCTGGCACACCGTGGCCTCGGAGCCGCAGCGGTGGCGCGGCCGCGTACCACTGCGCCACGACCCGGCGTTCGAGCGCGACGGCCTGTTCAACCTGGCGCGCGCCACGGAGCTGTCCGCCATCCCCGTGCTGTTCGGCCTGCCGCCGGGCGACGTGAAACAGCTGGCCACCGAGCCCGATCGCTCCGGTGGCGCCGTGCAGGCGTTCGAGGTGCGCTGGCGGCTGCCCCGGCGCGGCAGCATCGCGATCGGAGGAGGCGTCGGCCTGCTCGGCTCGCTCGGTGCGAGCGTGGCGCTCGGGCTTCCACTGTCGTCTGCGGTCGAATTTGCCGGGCTGACGGCTGCGGTCGGGCTGGGCAGCGGATTCGTGTTCACCCAGGAACGCCGTCGCCGCACCCAGAGCCGCTCCCAGCTCCGCCGCATCCAGGCGCTGGAACGCTCCGCGGCCCTACGCGACGCGCGCGAGCGGGGCGCCGTCGGTTTCCGCGAGGGCGTGGTGATCGCCGGTCAATACCGGCTCGGCGAGAAGCTCGGGGTGGGCGCGAGCGGCACCATCTGGGAAGCGAACCGGCTGGATGACGGCGCGACGGTCGCGATCAAGCTGCTCCGGGCCGCAGTAGCGCACGACACGGTGGCCGCCGACAGACTGCGCCGCGAGGCCGCCGCGCTCGGCCTCGCCTGGCACCCGAACGTGGTGGAGGTCTACGACGACGGACGCCTGCCCGACGGCACCAGCTACCTGGTCATGGAGCGCCTGCACGGCGAGTCGCTGGCGGCGCGGCTCAAGCGAGCGGGCGCGCTGTCACCCGCGGAGCTCACGCCCATCGCGCTGCAGGTCTGCGACGCGCTGGGCGCGGTGCACGCCGCGGGCGTGGTGCATCGCGATCTGAAGCCGGGCAACATCTTTCTGGCCGAAACCGACGGCGAAACCAGCACGCCCACGGTCAAGCTGCTCGACTTCGGCATCGCGCGCGTGGAGTGGGCCGAGACGCGGCTGACCAACATGGGCGCGCCGGTCGGCACGCCGGGCTACATGTCCCCGGAGCAGGAGCAAGGGGTGGAAATCGACTCGCGCAGCGATCTGTTCGCACTGGGGGGCGTCTTGTACGAGTGTCTGAGCGGACAGCTGCCACCGGTCCGGACCAGCGAGCTCTGGGTGGCGGCGGCACGAGCGCCGGCAGGGCAGAGCGAGAGCGGGGTGCAGCGCGCCCTCGGGACCATCCCCTCGCTCTGGCGGGAGGTCATCGAGCGCGCCATGGCGCCGCTACCACGCGATCGCTTTCCCGACGCCCGGAGCGCGCGCGAGGCCATCCTCTCGCTCCACGAGCACACGGGCGGTGACGGAGAAACAACTGTAACGTCCAATAGTTGAAGTCTAGTTTATCAACCGCAGGATGAGGTAGCTCTGGCGCGTTCCGCCCAGCGGAATGCGCGTGAGCACACGGTAGCGGTCGCCCGCCTGCCGTGCGACGCGCTGCTCGACGTCGCGGTCGAAGCGGCTCTGCCACCAGGGCAGCGCGGGCTCGGCGCCGGGAGCCAGCAACAGCACGAGCCGGTCGACGTGGCGCGCCTCGAGCCAACCATCGGGGATGCGCTTGGTGGTGTGCCCGCCGGGAAGCACGGCCACCCGCGCGTCGGTCACGCCGGCCAGATCCTCGACCTCGGCGCGCGTGGCGGCGCCGACCCACCCCACGTCCAGGCTCGCTACGTGCCTGCCGCCGGCGAGCGGAGCTGCAGCCGCTTCGATAAGTGCCATCCGGTTCGGCCCCACGCGCCTGGCGACGCGACCGATCGCGAACAGCACGACGAGCGAGACGCCCAGCGCGGCAAAAAGCCTGATTGCGGTGGCCCACGGGCGCGCGACAGCAGCGATGGCCGCGCCTACCAGCAGGAGACCGGGCAGTACCGGCACCATCAACCGGTACAGCGCCATCCAGTCGCCGCCCGCGAGCAGCAGCGAGACGACGTGCACGGCTCCGGCCGTGGCGATCGCGCGCTCGTGGCCACCGATACGTCGCAGCGACCAGGGCGCAACCAGCAGCAGAGGCGGACCGGTGAACGCCAGCGCGCCCCACGCATAGCGCAGGCCGTGCGACAGATCGGACGGCTTGGCAAACACGGCGAGCGGCGCGGGATGGCCGAACGCGAGCTCGCGCGAGACCGCGACGATCAACGCCGGAAGCAGCACCAGAGCGGCGAGGCCGAACACGCGCTGGATGCTGCGGCGCGCCGCCAGGCCGGTTCCCACGACCAGCACCAGCGCCCAGGGCAGCAGCTCGGGTCGCCAGGCAGCGGCCAGGCCCGCCGGCAGCACCGCCCACGGCGAGCGGACGAGCGCGAGCGTGGCCAGAGCCACCACGACGCCGGTTTCCATGCCGGCAACCGACCAGGCCGCCAGCGGCGCGCACACCGCGAGCACGAGCAGCGGCGACAGCCGCAGCGGACTTCCGCGCAATCTAGCCACCTCGGCTCCGAGCCACCCCGCTGCGGCGAGCCAGCACAGCGCGCCCATCCAGCGCGCCGCGGACAGCGCCGCGAGGGGCCCCCCGCCGGCGAACGGCAAAAGCACGTAGGCCCAGCCGAGCGGAGTGACGGCGTCGACGGGCGGGCCTGTCGCGTTGAAGCGATAGCCGAGCCCCGCGTGCAGGTGTGCTGCCACTCGCGCCGTGATCAGGGCGTCATCCACGGTGAAATCGCGGATCCATAGGAGCGGCAGCAGCGCCAGAAGTGCGGCAGCCGCTCCGATCGCGAGGGGCCTAGCGGTATGTGGCCGGCCTGTCCACTCCTCGGCGATCTGCTCTGAAAAGTTCGGGTCCACACTCACGGGTTGTCTAGCATTGTGCGCCGGATGTCAGCGATTCACGTCGTCGTTCGCCCGCGTCCCGAAAACGCTCCTGCCAAGGTGCTCGCGCCGCTCTATGGCCTCTTCGATGTGGTCGTGGATGGCGTCAACATCACGGCCCGGATCGGCGAAGGGCAGGCCCTTGCACTCCTGGCGGAGCTCGCCCGGGGTGCAGCCAACCTGCTGTCCGGCCGGCGCGATCGGGTAACACTGCAGCTCTACGCCGCCGACGAGGCGTGGGAGCTCGGCCTCGAACGGGACGGCACGGACGCGTTGATCACCGTCTATCGCACCGGCCGCCGTCCGGATGTCGCGGTGCACGAACGCCGCGTCGCCCTGTCCGCGCTGCGCGACGCGGTGCTGGAAGCGATGGACGAGCTGCCCGTGCGGTCGCCGGTAGCGATCACGGCAGCTCGCCGGACGCTCGCGGAGGCCTGGCCGCCCGTGGCGTGCGGCGAGCGCGAGGAGCACGAAGTGAAGATCGCTCCGCGACCGGTCCAGGGCTTCGGATTCCAGGCCAGCGGGATGTTCCGCGTGGCCGCCCGGGGCCCGGCTGCCGGTTCCGACCCACAGCTCGAGCGCGCCGATCTGCATGCGCTGTTGATCCGCGGCCCGCTGTCCGTCGTGGCGCGGGGTCGTAGCGCCAAGCTCGGTCCGGTGCACCTGTTCCTGTTCGCCGAGCAGCTGCTGGTCCTGGCCGACGGCGTGCTGGACGCATGGCAGAGCGCGCGCCCCGTGTTCCGGCGCCTCGACATCGCCGGAGCCAGGCTGGCGCTCCGGCGCGGCCCCGGCGACGGGCCACTGTCGGTGAGCATCGGCGGCCCGGACGTGCGGGATCGCGGCGAGCAGAGGACCTTTCCGGAGGTCCCACCGGCCGCGTTCGTCAAGTCGTCGCTGCGTTTCGTCCGCCAGCTCGCGCAGGCATTCGCCGCTCACGATCCTTCCCAACAGCGGAACCTACGCCTCGCAGCCCTGCTCTCCATTGCCGACTCGCTCGCGGAACGCGCCGACGACACGGGCGCGGAGGACTCGCTGACGAACCCCGAACCGGAAAGCTATCGTTCCTTCCCGCTGCCGCGCCGCCGTTCGGAGAGCCGGGGGCCGTGGGAGCACGGCGGACGCATGCGCTTCGTCCCGCGCTGGGTCGCCACGGTTCCCAACATCGATCTGCGCGCGACGTTCCTGTGCGGTGACGCGCTGATCGTCGGCTCCGCCAGGGAAACGGCGTGCATCCAGCGCTCGGACGGCAACGTAGTGTGGCGCATCCCCACCCCGCGCGCCGCGAGCGTGGTGACGCCTTCCGGGCTCGCGCGCCTCTACAGCGACGGTCGCATCGCAGTGCACGACCTCGGCAGCGGCGAGGTCCGCTTCACCACGCGCATCGAGCCGCGCGCCGGAGGCGGCGCCACAGGAGCCGTCGTGCACACACCAGGGCTGCCCAAGCTGCTCGTGGTCGCCGAGGGCGATCGCCGCATCACGGCGGTGGATCTGGTCTCGGGCGACGTGCGCTGGCGTCACACGGCCAAGCGCGCCGCCAGCTACCGCGTCCGGCGCGCCGGCAAGCTGCTGCTCGTGGCGGGCGGCGACTCGGCCCTCGTCGCGCTCGACGTGGCCACCGGAGAGGTCGTGTGGCGCGTACGCGATCGCCTTCCCTTCCCCGGCGACGTCACGCTGGATCGCGACGCCGCCTTCGCGATAAGCGGCGCGCTGCACGGACCGGCACGGCTGCATCATCTCGACCCGTTCTCCGGCCAGGTGCGCTGGAGCATCGATGTCGACGACCGCCCGCAACCCGGCCAGGCGCCGCTCGTCACCCCCGACGTGGTGATCGTGCCGACCCGCGACCGCCGCGGCGTCGGCGCCCGCGCCTACGACCGCCGGAGCGGCGAAGAGCTGTGGGAGCACACCCCGGGACTCGCGTCACCGACCACCGCGTGGCTCGCCGTCGACGACGCGATCGTGGCCAACAGCGCAGCCGGCACGCTGATCTGCATCGAGGCCAGCAACGGCACGTTGCGCTTCAACCACGTCTTCTCGCGCCACATCGACGCCGACCAGCCGCGGCGTCTGGAACCGGTGCTTCGCAGCGGCGCACTGTTCGTGCCGCAGCACCAGGTGCACGTCGTGCGCCCGCGCGACGGCGAGATCATCGGCACCGTCCCGAGCGATCTCATCCCCGATCTGCTCCGCGTCGACGAGCGCTGCGACGTCTACGTCGCCGAGGAGAGCGGACATCTGGCCGCGTTCGGCGCGGCGGCGCGGCTTTCGCTGGTGAAGGGCTAGAGACGCGCGGGCGCGCGGCGGGACACGCGTCACTTGGTATTCGTAGAAGCCCGGCGCGCGACGGAGAGGCACCGCTGCGGACGTTCCTGCCGCTCGCGAGTTCGCGGGTTGGGTGGGTCCTGGCAGCCGCTGCGCGCGAAGAGGCGGCGCGACACCCACGCCCCATCACGACCGGCTAGGGTAACACCGGCGCCGGCCTGGCAGGCAATCGCTGGGCTCGATGCCAGCAAGAGCGGACAGCACGCGTCGCAGGAGGATCACGCACGGCCGCGCCAGACGGCGCCGAGGTCCAGCTCGATAGCGTCGAAGGGCTCGGCGCGCACGCGACCCTCGCCCGCGAGGACCGAGACCACGACCCAGAGACCGCCCTCCAGCCGCAGGACTTCCAGCGTCCTCGCCTCCGGATCGGCGAGCCACAGGTGGCGGACGCCGGCTCGCGCGTACAGTGGCTGCTTCTGGGCGCGATCCTCGGCCGTGGTCGACGGCGACAACACTTCGCAGATCCAGTCGGGTACGACTGCGTACGGCCCACCTTCGGGATCCTGGTAGCGATCGGCGCGCCAGCCAGCGAGGTCGGGTACGCGCACGTCGTCCGCGAAGCGGACGCGCGGCTCGTCGAGGATGACCCAGCCGCCCGGACCGCCGATGCCGTAGCCGAAGGCTCCCCCGACGAAGACGCCGAGTCCGGAGGCGGCGCGGGTGTGCGGCGGTCCCGGTCGCGGCGTGACATGGATCCCGCCGGCCACGATCTCCCCGATGGAGCCTTCCGGGACGTCGAGGAGCTCGTTCCAGAGCCTGGCGAAGCGATCGTCCGGGAGCGCGCGCGTCACAACGGCGAGTATAGGCACACGACGGCCCGCCGGCCATCGCGGCGCGCTGCACGCCGCGGGCCTACCCGCTGTGCGCTTCCCCGCCGTCCACGAACAGCGTGTTGCCGTTCAACCAGTAGGTACAGGGCTGGGCGAACGCGACCAGCGCCTGGGCGACGTCTTCCGGCCGGGTGAGGCGGTGGAAGGGGTTCTTGCGCACCGCGACCTCCACCATACCCTCGTTGTCGGGGATCTTCTTGAGGGCCGGCGTGTCGGTCACGCCGGCGCAGATGGCGTTGGCGGTGATGCCGCGCGGGCCGAGCTCGCGCGCGAGCTGGCGGATGTGCGATTCGAGCGCGGCCTTGGCGGCGCTGACTGCGCCGTAGCCGGGCCACACCTGGGCCGAGCCGGTGCTGGTCATGGCGTAGATGCGACCCTGGTCGCTGAACAGCCCGCGGTGGAAGATCCCCTGCGTCCAGTAGACGAGGCTGTTGGCCATGACGTCGAGCGTCATGTCCATCTGCTTCCGGTTGACCTCGCCGGATGCCTCGTCGGCGACGAGCGGCTTGAGGGTGCCGAACGCCAGCGAGTGGAGCAGCACGCGGATCTTGTCGTTCTTGTCACGCTCCTTGAAGCGCGCGGCGACCTGCTCGAGCACGTCGTTGCGCTTGTCGTCATCGGCGGCGTTCACGTTGAAGAACCAGGCCTCGCGACCGAGCTCGCGGATCCGCGCCGTGATGCGCTCGACGTTGGGCATGGCGGAACGACGGTCGAGGTGGACACCGATGATGTCCACTCCAGCGCGGGCCAATGTGACAGCCGCTTCCTCGCCGAAGCCGCTGGAAGCACCGAGGATGAGCGCCCAACCGTCGAGAGAGGGCAGGGGCATGTCTTTCGTGCCGGTCATGTGTCCGCCTCTCTACTACAACCCCGCCTCGTTTGTCCGTTCGCTCGATACCGCGCTGGGCAGGAGCAGCGGGCCCCCCACCTCGTCCGCCTTTTCCCGGACGAACTGGGCGATGCGCCGGAACGGCACGCCCGTGGGGCAGAGCAGCTCCTTGTCGGCGAGCACGTCCTCGGGCACGTGATCGAAAGCCACCGCTGCCGCGCGGAAGTCCGGCATGCTGCGCGAACCCGCCAGGATCAGGCTCATCACGCCGCGATAGGCACCGCCGGACGCGGCGATGCGGCCAGCCTCGCCGCGGTCGCACAGCCCGCACGCGATGCAGCGTCCGAAACTGCCAAGCTCGCTGCGCTCCTCTCCGCTGAGCGGCGGGAGCCCGTCGGCGTCGTAGTTCTCGCGAAACGCCGCGATGCCCCCGCGCCCACCGCCGAACGCACGCCGGACGAGCGTCCGGAGCAGGGCCAGCGCGAGCAGCAAGAACGCCTTCAGACGACCCGACACGCGCGACACGCTAGACCACGATGCCGGCTTTGACCACGGGTAGCCCGCGCTGCGAAGCGGGGGAAAAATGCGGCGCCCGGACGTAACAATGGAGGGGGGCGGGCCGTCACCGCGTGACACCTGGAAGGTGACGCTGTTACGCCCTGTTACGCATCACAAGTACTGGAAATCACGGGACTGCTCAGCTGGCACGCGGCGTGCTCCAGGGCCCGGCAAGCCACCACACGGTGGACCCGAGCTTCGAGGAGACGTTTCGATCATGTTCAGCACCCAGACAGCCCAGACCCCGCGCCTGGAGCAGCCCGCAAGCCGACCCCAGCCGATCCAGCTCGAGCGGAGCGGCGGATTCGACGACGACCGCGCACTGCTGCAGGCGATGCTGGCGGACGACGAGGACGCCTGGCGCGAGTTCAACACGCGCTACTCGCGGCTCATCTACCGCTGCATCACCCGGGTCACCGCCCGCTTCAGTGCGGTCGTCGGCCCCGACGACGTGCGCGAGATCTACGGAATGGTCTGCATGGGGCTTCTGGCGAACGACAAGCACAAGCTGCGCAGCTTCGAGCCCGGCCGCGGAAACAAGCTTGGCAGCTGGATCGGCATGCTCGCCATCCACACGGCCTATGAGTTCCTGCGCGGCGTCAAACGCGAGCCGAAGCGCGGCTGCTTGACCGAGGCGGAGGCGCTGTCGAGCGAGCTGCCCGATCCCTACGAGGTCTGCGTGATGCGCCAGCGCGCCGGCATCGTGACCTCGCTGCTCGGGCGCTTCAGCGACAAGGACCGCGAGTTCATCACGCTGTACTTCGGCGAAGGCCTGGAGCCCGAGCAGGTCGCCGAGCGCATGGGCATCAGCGTCAAGACCGTGTACTCCAGGAAACACAAGATCCGCTCCCGGCTGGAAGCCCTGCTCGCCGAGCGTAAGCTCGCGGCATAGCGCATCTTTCCCTGACGCCCGTCAGGAGCCGATCACCCGCGGGGGAGGCTGTGCTAGACGGTTCTCCGTGCGCGCAATCGCGAAGGTCCTCGTCGCCCTGCTCGTCGCCGGCTGCAGCGGCAGCCAAGGTGGAGACTCCGTACCCCGCGGCTCTCCGTCGGTCACGGGCAACGGCTACGAGCTGTCCACGCTGAACGATCCGTCGAAACCGACGCCCGCGCCCGACAAGGACATCGAAGTGACCGGCGTATCTGTGCTGGCGGTCGACAACTTCGACGAGACCAAGGACGGCAAGAGCGACGGCAACATCTACGTCGAGGATCTGGTCGACCCCAAGGCCCAGGACAACCTGGCGGCCGGCTACCACGGCGTGACGGTGTTCGCGCCGAGCTTCAACCCGCCAGCGTTGCGGGTAGCGCCCGGCGATGTCGTCGACATCCGCGGGCGCTACCAGGAGTTCGCCGGCCCGACGGGCTTCCCGTTCCCCACGGGACAGGTGCTACCCGAGCTCGTCGGCGGCACCATCTCGCTGCGCTTCGAGTACACCTCGCCGGCTCCCGTCACGGTCGACGTGAAGGATCTGGCCGACTACAAGACCGGACGCAAGTGGATCGGCATGCTGGTCAAGGTAGAGAACGTGAAGCTCTTTTCCGACGCTGCCGATCCGGGTTCGGGGCGCTACTCCGCGCAGCTGAACGTCGGCGCCGGCGTGCCGATCGGCCAACTCCCGACGGTGACGAACGCGCTGTTCGACCTCGGGGCGACCCAGCTGCCGATGACCGCGGGCACGGTCTTCAAGTCGATCGTCGGCGTGGTGCAGTATTTCCAGAACTTCAGCATCGCGCCGCGTTCCGCCCAGGACCTCGCTCCGTGAGGCCGGGCACGCTGCGGGCACTCGGCGCCGCGGCGGTCCTTTCGACCAGCGTCGCGGTATCGAGCTGTCACGTCTTCGGGCCGGCGCGGCATGGCGCGGCACCGCTGCCGGCTCCCGCGCCGACCGTGCCCGCGCGCGTCGAGCTGCGTGAGGTCGAGCACCGCCCGCGCATCAGCCTGGTGACGCGCATGGGCGACCCCTCCCCCGCCGTCGCCATGGCCGTGGCCCACGACCTGGACTCCGAGGCCTCCACTGCCCTCGCTGCCATCCTGCAGACGCGCCTGGCAACGTCAGGCTTCCCGCACGCGCAGACCCGCCCCCATGCGCTCGGGCTACAGGTGCGCACGCTCGTGCATTCCGCGGCGGAGGCGGGAAAGTTCGTGAGAATGGCGACACGGGCGCTCCGGACGCCGGTCTCCACGCACGACCCCGCGCTACCTGCCATCGCCCACGCGCTATCGGCGCTGAGAACGCGCTCGCTCTCCGGCGAGGCCGAACAGGCGGCGGCGGCGTGCACGGGAGAGCTCGGCATCCGCCTCGGCGAAAAGCTGACCGACCCCGCGTCGCGCGCGGGACGCGATCGCATCGAGGCATGGCGCCAGCACGTCGCGACAGCCCCCTCCGTGGCATTCGCCGCCCTGGGGCCCAGCCCGCTCCTCGACGCCGCAGCCCGCGCGCTGAGCCAGACCGAAGCGTGGCCCGAGACGCCCGCGCCCACCGATCCCTGGCCCGCGCGCGACGTAGCGGGGGTCGACGGCGCCAGCGACGGCGCGCGACGGCTGTCGGTCGCGCTGCGTGTGGGCGACGGCAGCGTCGCGATCGAGGCCGCGCGCAAGCTGGCCCAGCCGCACTCGGCCCTATCGGAACGGCTGGGGTCGATGCAACCGCCGTGGCATCTCGAGCGCGTGGTCGGCACCACGCGCCCTCGCGGCGCGTGCGTGAGGGTCGACGTGCGCGCACCAGTCGACGATCCCGCTCCGCTGACGTCCCAGGTGGCGGGCGCCGCGCTCGTGGCGCTCGGCGAAGCGCAGCGGGCGCTGCACGCCGCGGCCTCCAGCGAATGGACGCTGGAGGACAGCGTGCTGCGTCCAGCGGACCCGCGCGAGGCGGCAGCCGTGGCCGCGTGGCGAGCGCTCAGCGGCCGCCTCGAGCCCGGACCGGAACGCACGGTCGTGAGCTACGCCGCGCACCGGACCGAAGCAGGCGCCCGCGCCAGCGCAGCCCTCGAACAGGCCCTGCAGCGGCAACGACAGCGCTGGCAGCACAGCTCGCTCGAGCAGCGCGCGCGCGTCGAGCCGGGACATGGCGAGCTGTGGGCCCTGCTCGCCACTCCCTGTGGCACCGTGGGCGAATCGGCCGACGACGCGGGCCTGTCGGCCATGGTGGTGCGTTCGCTGGTCCGGAAACGCCCTCGCATCGGCGACGTCCGCTTCGAGCCCTGGGTCACGCCCGACGGCGTCGGACTTCTCGCCCACGCACCGAGACAGGGCCCAGAGGACACGCCGCAGAAGCAGGCCGGGCGTGTCGGCAACGCGCTCGGACGCGTCCTGGTCACAACCGCGCTCGGCGGCACGGACGTGGCGCAGACGCGCGCGCACCTGCTGCACGAGGTCGGCCCCGGACCGGAGCCGGGCTGGTGGCTGGCGCTGGAATCCGCGGCTCCGGACCACCCGTCCTGGCTCGAGCCGCGAGGGACCTGGCAGTCGATCACGGGTGCGGCAACCCACGATATGGAGGAGCGCCGCCGCGAGCTGGTCCGCGGACCGCTGCGCGTGGCGGTGATCGCGAACTGGGACCAGGCGCAGGTCGCCACGGTGTCGTCCGCGCTCGACCGCTGGCTCGCGCCGCTGCGCCCGGACGCGCGCCAGTGCCCCAGCGCCGCAAAGCTCACGCCCCGCCACGGCGAGCTCGATCTGAAGACCAGCGCATCGGTCGAGCCGCGAGCCGCCGCGTACGTCAGCGTGCCGCTCCGCCCCGGCGCGCACGGGCTTCCGCGCGAGGCGGCCTGGACCGCGCTCTTGCTCAACCGTCGGGGCGGGTGGCTGGACCAGGCGCTCCGGATGCCCGATCTGGCGTCCTCGGCACACGCGACGGTGCTCGGGGGGCGCCACGCGGCGGTCCTGCTCATCGAGATCACCGCCGTCGACGACAAGGTTTCCGCTGCGGTCGCGCAGGTGCGCGGGCTGCTCGAGCAACTCGCGCACGGGGCCGCCAGCACGGACGACGTCGCGATCGCGCGCCGGCGTTTCCAGCAGTTGGAGACCGCCGCTTCGCTGAACCCGCGCCGTCGCATCGTAGACCTGTGGCACGGCACCGCGCCGCGGCGCGCTCCGGATCTAGCCTCGCTCAGGCGATTCCAGCGCCAGGCCTTCCGTCGCGGCCACGAGATCGTCGTCCGCGTCCATCAGCAGGACTAGGACGAGCAGGCTCGGCGGACGAAAGCGAGCCGGCGACGTTTTCCGCGCGGCCCGGTCGTGCTAGCTGCCACAAGCGATGTCGAGCCGACAGACCGTCCTCGTCCTGGACTACGGGTCGCAATACACGCAGCTCATCGCGCGGCGCATCCGCGAGAGCCACGTGTACTGCGAGATCCACCCCTGCACCATCCCAATCGAGAACATCCGGGAGATCGATCCACGCGCGATCGTGCTGTCCGGCGGCCCACAGAGCGTGTACGGCGAAGGCGCACCCGCGAGCGACGCAGCGTTGCTCGAGCTCGGGTTGCCGGTGCTCGGTATCTGCTACGGCGAGCAGCTGATGGCGTTGCAGCTCGGCGGCAAGGTCGAGGCCAGCAGCCACCGCGAATACGGCCCCGCCAAGCTCGAAGTCGACGAGCCGACCGGCATCCTGGCACCGTTCAAGAAGGGCGAGGAGCTTTCGGTGTGGATGAGCCACGGCGATCTGCTGAGCGAGTTGCCGCCGGGGTTCCGTGCCATCGGCAAAAGCCGGAACGCGCCGCTCGCCGCCATCGCCGATCCGGACCGCAAGCTGTACGGCATCCAGTTCCACCCCGAGGTTGCGCACACGCCGCGCGGCGTGGAGCTCCTGCGTGCTTCCTGTTCGACGTGGCAGAGCTGTCGCCGAGCTGGACGCCCGGCTCGTTCGTGGACGAGGCCATAGACGCCATCAAGAACCGTGTCGCTCCCGATGAGCGCGTGATCTGCGGCCTCAGCGGCGGTGTGGATTCCAGCGTCGCCGCCGTGCTCTGCCACAAGGCGCTGGGCGACCGCCTGGTGTGCATCTTCGTCGACAACGGGGTGCTCCGCGAGGGCGAGCGCGACGCCGTCGAGCACACTATGCGCGACAACTTCCATCTCGATCTGATCGTCGCCGATGCGCGCGAACGCTTCCTCTCCGCGCTGTCCGGCGTGACCGACCCGGAACGAAAGCGCAAGATCATCGGACGCGAGTTCATCGAGGTATTCGACGAGCAAGCAACTGACGTGAAAAACGCCAAGTGGCTGGTCCAGGGCACGCTCTACCCGGACGTGATCGAGAGCGTCAGCGTGCGCGGGCCGAGCGCTGTCATCAAGAGCCACCACAACGTCGGCGGGCTACCCGATCGGATGAAGCTGAAGCTCATCGAGCCGCTGCGCGAGCTGTTCAAGGACGAAGTCCGCCAGGCCGGCGAAGCGTTGGGCATGCCGCACGACGTGCTGTGGCGTCACCCCTTCCCAGGGCCGGGGTTGGCGATCCGCTGTCTGGGCGCGGTCAGCGAGCCGCGCCTCGCGGTACTCCGTCAGGCAGACGCGATCGTGCAGGAAGAGATCCGCGCGGCGGATCTGTACGACTCGCTGTGGCAGGCGTTTGCCGTGCTCCTCCCCGTGCGCAGCGTGGGCGTGATGGGCGACGACCGCACCTACGAGGAAACCTGCGCCATCCGCGCGGTCCACTCGAGCGACGGCATGACGAGCGACTGGGCGCGGTTGCCGCACGAGGTACTGGCCGTCATCAGCTCGCGCATCATCAACGAGGTGAAGGGCATCAACCGCGTTGTGTACGACATCAGCTCGAAACCGCCGGCGACGATCGAATGGGAGTGAGAGCGCGCACAGGAGCGCGGCTCGGCAGCTTCGCGCTGTTGCTCGCCCTGGGGCTGTCACCTGCCCTGACCGCGTGCCACGCGGCGGTCGGGCGCGCCGCAGTGGATCTCCGGTTCCGCGCGTCGCAGCGCGCGGCCGGCGATGCGTCGGTGTACATCGACGAGCAGTACGTCGGACCGCTCGGCTACGTCGCAGCGCGCGGAGTACGTCTGCCCGTCGGCGAGCACCGCATCACCGTCACCAAGGACGGCTACTTTCCTTGGGACCGCTTGGTGGAAGCGGACCGGCAACCGGTCCGCCTCGACGTCGAGCTGGTGCCCGTCCCGGACTAGCCGCTCGATTCTCTTGAATCGAGCGGCTAGACGACCGCGGAGCGGTCGAGGGGGAGGCTCGGCGAAGCCGAGGGGGCGCTGCTGCGCCCCCAACAAACGCTGCTAGTCCCGCGGTGCCCGGCGCAGCCGCGCGTGCGAAGCACCCATCGCTTCGATGGAAACGCGGGACTAGCGCCCACCCCAACCATGCCGTTCGAGCTGCTCACGTGGCGCGCTTCCTCCGCTGGACGCGAGCGACAGGTCCGTGGACCGGAGGGCCCGGTTCCACACGCGCGGGCGCGAACACGGTTGTTGACCACGTCCGGCGTTGCCGCTGCTATAGTCCGCGCTCGAAATTCGGGGTGTACCTCAACCTGGTAGAGGGCCGGCTTTGGGTGCCGGCTGTTGAGGGTTCAAATCCCTCCACCCCGACCCAATTCCAGACCGCGCCGTGGCCGTGAGGCCGGCCACCGCGATGCGGCAACGGCGCCGAATGCCAAGCGAAAACTGCGCGGCCGACCTTGCGGAATCTTTCCGCAACGACGAAGCGTTCTCTCCGGGAGGCTCGCGCCTTGCGAAGGCTCGGCGGCCGGCAAAAGCGCTTGCAGCCATGGGTCGAGCCTCCGCATTCCTACAATTCCTACGAAATGAGACACGCATTTTCCTGATGCGAGTGTGCCCATTGTGATTGCCATCTGCTACGGCTCCCCTATTCTATGTTCAGGTCAGAATCTCCGAGGCACGCCTTCGGGCGGGCATAGGCAAGGGGAATGGCAAAGAAGAGCACAAGCACGAAGCAATGCAGCAAATGCTGGCGGCCGGCAGCACCCGGGCGAAAGCAGTGCAAGTATCACCTGGCGTACTTCCGCAACTACCGGCGCAAGCGAAGGGCAGCGGGGTTGTGCATCGACTGCGGTGCACCATCACCCGAGTACCAGCTCTGCGATGCGTGCGCGGAGCGGGCAGCTACGCAGATGAAGAAGCGCTACTACCAGCGACGTTCGGCGAACAAGTGCACCGCATGCGGCGCCCCGTCCCGGGGCTACTCGCTATGCGACGCCTGCACCGAACGGAAGGCGACCCGGCGTAACGCCAGCGCCTGAGCGAGGAGGCCACGCGCCCAGTTCCGGCGCGTGAACCTCCAGGCTCCGCTGCATACGAACGAACAGGAGCGCCGCCCGCGCTGGGGCGTGCGGCGTTCAGGCTGGACCGCCGTCACCCGGCGGCGGATTCATGGGCGAGCTCGGCGCAGGGTTCACGGGAGAGCTGTTGCCGTCGATCGACCAGACGTCGAGTCGGCGCAGGTCTTCCCACACCTGTGCGGGCGACGTATAGCGGTACTGTTCGTGCCGGCGCAGCATCACGCTGATCACGCGTCCGACCTCCGTGCCGAGCCGCTCGGCGCGGGCTCGCGGCACGCCCTCGCGGATCTGCCGGATGATCTGGTCGTAGCCGAGCGACAGATCGAGCGGGTACTCGCCGGTGTGCATCACGTACATCAGGAGGCCGAGCTGGTAGAGGTCGCTCTGCTTGGTCGAATAGCCGCCGGCTGCGACTTCGGGAGCCATGATGCGGTGGTGCACGATGTCCGGGCGCACCGCCTCCTGGCCGTACAGCTCCTGGGCGATGCCCAGATCGCTGATCTTGCACATGAGCTTCTTGTCCTGAACGACCAGGATGTTCCCGGCGTGCAGGTCATTGTGAACGATCTGGTTGTCGTTGAGATACTGGATCGCGAACAGAAGCTGGCGGGAGATGTCCACCACGAGGCGGTCGGTGAACGCCACGCCGAGCATGTCCTCCAGGCTGTGATCGCAGCGCTCGAGCACCAGGTAGAACAGACCCCCCGACTCGAAGTAGTCGTGGACGTAGACGATGTTCGGGTGGCGCAGGCGCCACAGGCGGTCGGCCTCGCGCAGCCACTCCGCGCGGACCTGATCGTAGGGTCGATTCGCCGGCCGGAAGACCTTCAGGGCGAAGGACTGGTCGAACGGGCCCACGCAGTCGAACACCGCGCCGAAGGCCCCCTCTCCCATCACGTCGCCCAGCAGATAGGTCCAGCCGCGCGGAGAGCGGACCACGCCCCCGGTCACTGGGAACGACAACGAGAACATCTGCTGGGTCACGGATATCCGGGCGGGCGTAGGCCCTGTGCCCAGACGAGTCTACGTCGTCCCTTGCGCCGGGCAGCCATTTTCGCTAGATGACCTGCCCCCTACGGAGACGAGCATGTCGAATCGAGCCATCTGGAATGTCCGCAAGCGCCACGAGTGGCTGACAAAAGGGCTCAAGGGCAAGCACCTGAGCCGCCGCAAGCGCCTCCGCATCGGCCTGGAGCAGGCGCTGGAGCGCAAGCGGGCCAAGCAGCCCGAGTCCGAGCAGTCCAGCCAGCCCCAGGGCTAGCCCGCTCGTCCCGGGCCTACGCGCCCGCCTGGACAGAGGTGCCGTCCCACGCGGCGGCCCACGACATGGTGCCGGTCGACCGCGCGAAGCCCAGCCGCCCGCGCGCGTCCACGAGGATCAGTCCCGCGCCCGTGCCGGTCCGCTGCTGGAGCCGCTCGATCGCCTCGCGCGCGGCCTGCTCCGGAAGGGCTCCGTTCCGCATGGCCGACACGGCGGCGGCGGACAGCACGACGCGCATGATCCCTTCCCCCTGACCCGTCGCCGACGCGGCCCCGGCAGCATTGTCGGCGTAGGTGCCCGCGCCGATCAGCGGCGTATCGCCCACCCGACCGGGACGCTTGGCGGCGGTGCCTCCGGTGCTCGTCGCGGCGGCCAGGAGCCCCGAGCGGTCGCGGGCCACCGCGCCGACAGTGCCCCCCGCCCAGTTCGCAGCGCGACCGGCCTCGAGCGCGCTCGCCAGCTTCAGGCGTGCCCGCTCGGTGATCATGGCTGCCTCGTCGACCGGCACGAAGCCCGCGCGCCGGGCAAAGGCAGCCCCACCGGCAGCCGAATACAGCACGTGCTCACCGTCCTCGAGCACGGCGCGAGCGATCGCGATCGGGTGTTCGAACGGTCCCAGCGAGCACACAGCCCCGGCGCGCAGCTCGCGCCCCTCCATGAGGGAAGCGTCGAGCTCGAGATGCCCGTCGCGTGTGAGGCTGGCGCCGGTGCCCGCGTTGAAGCGGGGATCCTCCTCGAGGCTCTCGACGGCGCGTTGCACGGCGTCGAGCGCGCTGCCGCCCGGACCCAGGATGCTTGCCGCCGCTTCCGCGGCGACGCGGCACCCGTCGGCCTGCCCGGCGCGCCGGTCCTCCGGCACGTCCCCGGCGCCGCCGTGGATGAGCACGCTCCAGTCGCCGGCACTGGCGCCGGCCCAGCTCGCCGTCACGGTCACGCCGGCTCTCCAGCCGCCGCGCGACCGGTCGCGGGCCGTTCGCGCTGCCCTACCAGACACTCTACCGCGAGCGGCAGCGCGGCAAGCACGAGCACCGCTGCGGGCGCCCGCTGCGCCGCGACCGCGTGCAGCAGCACCACCGCCAGGGCGGCGGCGAGTCCCGCTCCCAGCGTGCGGGACAAGACGGACAGCCGCGCTCCCGCCCACGGCGGTGCCACCGCCGCGAGTGGTAGAACGGCCAGGAACGCCGCCAGCGGGCCCGGCGCATCCGGGGCCCGTACCGGATGCGCGCCGACGAAGGCGATGGCGCCGCTGGCCGCGACCCGCACACCGACCGAGGCATCGAGAAGCGACGCGGCCTGCCGGTGCCACGCCGCGTGCTGGGGCATGGCCGGGAACAGCACGGCGACGTTCGCCCACGGCGAGACCAGCAGGCCAACCGCGAGCGTCCCCACGAGCCAGCCCGCGAGGACGGCACCGCGCGCCACCCGCCACGGCGAAGCCCCCAGCGCCGACAGCGCGCTGATCTCCCCCCGCGCGCGGGCCTGCGAGAGCGCCAACCAGACCCCCAGCGCGGCCAGCAGCGGCGCAAACGCCGCCATCCGCGCGACGCGCATAGCTGGCGTGCTGAGCGGCTCGTCCGTGGCCACTACCACCCCCAGCGCCAGCAACGTCGACACGACCGTGAAGGCCAGCGCGCGGCGGAACAGCAGGCGATCGAAGGGGTGCACGGCGCGGACAGTACTACGCGGGAAGTCGCGCGCCCACGGTCGACCCTTTCTTGGCCGATACGGCCGTTGGTTGGTAGCGACTTCGCATGCGTCCGCTCTGCTTCGCGGCTGTTGCCGCCCTGTTCTCGATGCTGGCACTGGGCTGCAGTGGCGGAAAAGACCCGAAGATCCCCGGCAACGAGCTCGGCACGTACCACGTGACGGGACACCTCGGCGCGTCGAGCTGCGGGCCCGGCGCGCTGGGCTCCTCGGACCTTTGGGAGTTCGACGTGAAGCTCTCGCGCGACGGCCACGATCTGTACTGGCTGAACGGCAAGGACGTGGTGCCGGGCCGGATCGCCGCCGACGGCGTCTCGTTCGCATTCGACAGCCGTTCGGTGGTGCAAGCCGAGGTGGCCGGCAAGGGCAAGCCGGGCTGCACGATCGTGCGCACCGACAAGGCCAGTGGAGCACTGCATGAGCAAGGGACCGACGTGACCGGTTTCGATGGGCTGATGCGCTTCGGCTACACCGCTGATCCCACATCGGACTGCAGCGACTTCATCGGGGTGGAAGGCGGATTCGATGGATTGCCCTGCGAGATGAGCTACCAGGTGGACGCCGCGCGCACCGCCGGGCCGTCCACGTAGAACAACTTTCGCTGTAGCTCCAGCTAGTTACGAGTGATCCGGGGGCATGGAATGGCCCGCCCTCCCACCTCGTGATACGTCTGAACCAACGTCCAGGCCGGAGCACAGCTCCCGGAATGTTCCGCTGGGGAATATCCCCACACCTGGACCGGTCCCGAGGCCGCACCGCGGTCTCCTTTCGCGGAAACGCTCCCGACAAGCTGGAAGATCGCCAGCGATCGATCAGCTCTCGCTGGTGCTGCAAGCGGAGCGTCCGGCTCGCGCCGGAGGAGGTGATACACACATGAAGAGTAGTTGTAACCCCATCCCGGAGGGTGACCGCTAGGTCTCTGGCCGTTCTGCCCCCGCGCCCTACCGGCTAGCCGGCGCGACGCGGGGAAGCTCCGACGGCCACCCGCGATTCCCGGCGTCGATCCTCACGGGTCGGCGCCAGCGCGGGACCTGGCAGTCTGCCGGGACCGGGGCTAGCTACGGCGGGCCGGGTGATAGGAATATCACCCGGCCCGTTTTCTTTTTTGTTCGTCCGCCTGCTCACCGAGGTTTGTAAAGGACGCGCTGGGCGGCTAGCCTCCGCCCCGCCCGGGACCTCGAACACCATGGACTTCCCTTCCCTGCTTGCGGCGTCCACGTCGGCGCACGCCTTTTCGCTGTCTCACGCCACGGGCTTCTTCTGGGACAACCCGATCTTCGCGCGGGACTCCTGGACGAACCTGATGAACGGGCTGCGCATCCTGCTCACCATGGGCGGGGCGCTACTGCTCATCCTGGAAGCGCGCGCCCTGAAGATGGGCGAGAAGATCCCGGAGAAGACGCGCCGGCGCATCGCCATCGTGCTGACCGCGGTCGCGTTCGGGGCCTACTTCGACTTCTTCAACCCGAACACCCGCTACAGCCAGTACTACCACCGGCACGAGTTCTATCACTACTACCTCGGCTCCAAGTTCAACCGCGAGCTCGAGTACACGAACCTCTACGAGTGTATGGCGATCGCGGAAATCGAGCTCGGGCGAGGCGCCCAGGTCAGAAACCGGGAGATCCGCGACCTCAGGGTGAACCTGATCAAGCCGGTGCGCGATACGTACGTGCTGAGCGACCCCGGCCAGTGCAAGAAGCGCTTCACTCCTGCGCGCTGGGCTGCCTTCAAGAAGGACGTCGACTGGTTCTATCACTCGGCGGCCGGCAGCTACTGGCAGAACATGCAGAAGGACCACGGGTACAACCCACCACCCGTGTGGACCATGGAGGGGAAGCTCTTCGCGAACTTCGGGCACGCCAGCGACAGCTTCTTCAAGAAGCTCGCTTCGCTCGACATCATCCTGCACATCGGGATCGTGCTGATGATCGGCTGGGCCTTCGGCTGGCGCGTCATGGCCATCGCCACCGTGTTCTGGGGGTGTAATGCGCCCGCCAACTTCTACTGGACGGGCGGCGCGTTCCTCAGACAGGACTGGCTCTTCTTCCTCGTAGCGTCCGTCTGTCTGGCGCGAAAACGCAAATTCGGGATGTCCGGCGCCGCATTGACGTGGTCGTCCCTGTTACGCGTCTTCCCGATGATTCTGTTCGTCGGTCCGCTGGCGATCATGGCGTTCGAGCTTGTCCGGAAACGGCGGCTGTTGCGGTCCTACAAGCGCTTCATCGGCGGAGCGGTGGTCGCCGGAGGGCTGCTCATCCCGACGAGCGTCGTCGTGTGCGGCGCGCAGTCGTGGCCCGACTTCTTCAAGCACATCATCACGCACAAGAACACGCCCCTGACCAACCAGATGGGGCTCGAGACGATGGTCGTGCACACGTGGAAGGGTCGGATGCGCTTCACGCGCGACGACAACCTCGACGATCCGTTCCAGCTCTGGAAGGCAGGGCGCGAGAACCGCATCCACCAACACCGCTTCCTGTTCCTCGGGATTATCGGCCTCGTCTTCTTGTGGACGCTGTGGGCGCTCAGGCGCACGAAGCTCCTGTGGGTGGCGATCCCATTGGGCCTGCCGATGGTCGCGTCGCTGACGAACCTGACTTGCTACTACTACTCGATGTTCATGATCGCGGCGGTGCTCGCGTTGATGCGACCACAACTGGGGCCAGTGATCCTGGCTGTCAGCGGCGCGAGCCAGATCCTGCTCATCCGGTACTACTGGGTGGACGACAAGTTCACTGCGCAGGCATGGCTGTTCTACTTCTTCGGCCTGCTGCTGCTCTACGCGTATTCGCGCCCGTTCAGCATGGCGCGGCTCAAGGCGTGGTGGCGCAACGAGCCCGACCCGAAGAACGGAGGCCCTCCGCCGCCGGCCTCCGAAGCGCGGGCGCGCTGAGCAGCCGGCGCGAGACAGCGAGCCCCGGGTGGACAGAGCCCGGGTGGATTGAAACTAGAGCGCGCGGCGGACGGAGGCGAGCGCCTCGCCGAGCCCTCCGGGGAACGCGCGGAAGAGCACGTCGAGGTGCTCCCAGTCCGTCTGCACGGCGCGCACACCGACCAGCGGCGTCACCAGAGCCAGCACCTTGCCGACCACCCGCTGGTTGGCGAGCTTCGGGTGCCTCATCAGATCGATGACGATGCGGTCGTCGGCCGCTTCGACAAGTACCGCCGGGCGCTTGGGCATGTAGGCGGCGAGGTTGCCGGGCTTGCTCAGATCCAGGGCGCCGGACTTGAGCAGCGCCGCGATCGGGGACTCGGCCTTGTCGTCGAGCACCTTCAGCGCCACGTCCGCCAGGCGCACCTCGAAACGCAGCTCCTCGTCGGAAAGCCTCACGCGATCAACAAAGATCGTCGCCGAAGCCCGGAGCGCCGTGTGCATGGCATCCACCGTGGCGCCGACGCGGATCCCGGGCGGAACCGCCTCGATCTGGACGTCTTTCGGAGCTTTCTGGCTCGCCGGCTGCGATGCCAACCAGCGCAGGGCATCGAGCGGCAGCCCCACCCTGAGCGCCACCGCGTTGCGGACCGCGCGGAGCAGCTCCGCCGGGTGCTGTTTGAGGTAGGCCCCCGCCGCTTCGATGATCGCCTTCTTGTCGGGCATGGTCGCGGGAGTATAAGCCACAGGTGGCGTTCCGCGCGCGAGCGAATTCTCGCCCGGTCGCCGACAGCAGCCGGAAGTCCCCGGCAACCCGGCCTCCCCCCCCGCCGGGCTTCGTCAGCTGAGCGAGGTAGTGTCCACCATGTTCCGTCGACCCGAAATCTCCGCCAAAGAAGTCCACGACACCCTGCGTCAGCACATGCTGGTCGACGGCTACCCGATCGTCGTGGACATGGAGAACAGCCAGCGCTCCTGGGTCCGCGATCTCGTCACCGGCAGGGACTACCTCGACTTCTTCAGCTTCTTCGCGTCGAACCCCATCGGCTTCAACCACCCGAGCATGCTGGACGAGGAAACGCAGCAGCGTCTCGCCCGGGTCGGGACAACCAAGGTCTCGAACTCCGACTACTACACGACCTTCATGGCCGAGTTCGTCGCCACGTTGGGGCGCACGGCCGCGCCGAAGAACATGCCGCACTACTTCTTCGTCGACGGCGGCGCGCTGGCAGTCGAAAACGCCATGAAGGTTGCGTTCGACTGGAAGGTGCGCCGCAGTCTCGCCGCGGGCAAAGGCGAGAAGGGAAAGAAGATCCTGCACCTGCGTCACGCCTTCCACGGCCGCAGCGGCTACACGCTGAGCGTCACCAATACCGATCCGGTCAAGACGCGCTACTTCCCGCAATTCGACTGGCCGCGCATTCCGCCGCCGGCAATCCGCTTCCCGCTCGAAGGCAAGAACCTGGAGCAGGTGATCGAGCTGGAACGCGAGTCCATCGCAGCGGCCACGCACGCCTTCGACCAGGATCCCGACGACATCGCTGCGATCCTGGTCGAGCCGATCCAGGGCGAAGGCGGCGACAACCACTTCCGGCCCGAGTATCTCCGGGAGCTTCGCCGCCTCGCCGACGAACGCGACGCGCTCCTGATCTTCGACGAGGTGCAGACGGGGCTCGGGCTGACCGGAAGCTGGTGGGTCTACGAGCAGCTCGGCGTCGAGCCGGACATCCTGTGCTTCGCCAAGAAAATGCAGGTAGGCGGCCTGTTCGCGGGCCCACGCATCGACGAGGTCGCGGACAACGTGTTCAAGGTGCCGAGCCGCATCAACAGCACCTGGGGCTCGTCACTGAGCGACATGGTCCGCTGTACCCACATCCTCGAGATCATCGTCAACGAGAACCTGCTCGACAACGCGCGGGATCGCGGGGCCGAGCTCCTGTCGGGGCTCCAGCGGATCCGCGAGCGATTCGATGGGGTGATCGACAACCCGCGCGGGCGCGGGCTGATGTGCGCCATCGATGCGCCGAGCACGGAGCTGCGCAACAAGGTGGTGCGCCGCTGCTTCGAGGACGGCATGATCGTCCTGCCTTGCGGCGAGCGCTCGGTGCGCTTCAGGCCGACGCTCACGGTGCAGAGCGACGCCATCGCCGAAGGCGTCGAGCGCCTCCAGAAGGCGATCGGCGAAGTGTTGGGCTAGCCCGCGCGCGCTTCCGCGCGCTACTCCTCGTCCTTCTTCGCGGACTTCGACGGCAGGGCCTGCGGCTTGTCCGCCTGAGCGCCCTCGTCCAGCGCCTCGCGCTTGACGCCGCGCGTGCGGAGCTCCTTGTCCACGCGCTCGCTCAGCGTGTTGGCGAGCCGCGCCAGGAGGTCGGGCACTTCGTCGATCAGACGCGCCCAGGTGTTGCTCGAATCGGCTTCCACCGTGAGTACGTGCGCGTGCCCGTCCTTGCCGACCGCGATGGCCGCGACCGGGTCGAGCTCGAGTGCACCGCCCGCGCCGTCGAGGCCGCTGTCGCCGCCCACCCTCGAGCCGTGCGCGCCGGCCTGGCCGCTGGCAGCGCCGAACGCGATCTTGAGGCGATGCACCGGAATGACCGTGGCTTCGCCCGCCTGCTGCGCCTCGCCGATGATGGTTTCGCTGCGCGAGACCCCGTGGATCCCATCGAGCAGGTTGTTCACGATTTCGGTGATTTTCGTGTCGCTCATGTCGACTCCGTCGCTCCCCTCGCGGGCGGTTTCCGCCTACGGATCCTCAGGTTCTTTACCACGTAGATCGCACTGTCGAGCACCACAAGCCCGGGCCTGATGCGGATCTTCCCGACCAGCGCGACCTGTGCCTGATCCAGCGACTCCCAGGACGGCGTCTGCCGGATCACGATCGGCGGCGGCAACAGGCCGCTGACCATGTACACCGCACCCAGCACCTTGCCAGTGAGGGCCACGTCCTCGAACGAGTACTCGAGATCGACTTCGAGAAGCTCCACCCTGACGCGCCGCCGCTCGCGAACGACGAACAGCCCCAGATCCAGAGGATCCAACCAGCGCGAGAGCCGCGCGTAGGCTGAACGCGCGCTCTTCACGGCTCCGCGTTCCCGCTCCGGTTCCTCTTTCTTCGTCTTCGGCGGCTCCAGAAGCGGTCTTTGCCAGACCTGCTTGCCGAACAGGTGCAGCTGCGCAGTCGGCGAAAGGCCTTGCGCCCCCACCCCGCTCAGCGCCAGCGGCCCGATCTGTCCGCCGCCCGCGAGCATCCAGTTTCCCGACGGATCGCCGCGCCCCTGCATGCTCAGCTGCAGGCGCACCGGCAAGAGCACCAGCAGCACGCCGATCAACAGAACGGCGAGCGCGATCCACGCGAGCCAGGTCAAGCGGTGAGCCCATCCGGGGGCTTACTTCCTGCCCTTGTCGTTGCCTGGACCGAGCGCTGGCGCCTTCGTGCCTGCGAGACGCGCTTTCTCTTCCCCTTCAGGCAGGATCTCGATGCCGCGGCGCATCACCGCAGTGCGGCCGCGCTTGAGCGCCAGCATGTGCGGCACGCCATCTTCGCCGACCACGACGAACGCCTTCGGCTCGACCACCAGCGCTCCGCCGGCGCCCCCGCCCTCGCCGCCGGCGTCGCTACTGGCCTGCTCGCTCTGCCGCTTGCCGCCCATGCTCGCCACCGCGGTGCCAAAGCCGATGCTGACGCGGCTGAGCGGTACGACCTTGGCCTTGCCCGCGTCGCGGACGGTCCCCACCACGGTCTCGCTCTTCGAGACCTTGTTGAGCTCGGCCAGCAGACCCTTCACCAGCTTGTTCAATTCCATCTGGGGCATCCCCTAGGTTGGTCGGATATCGGCGGCGCGGACGCGCGGTCGTCCCGGCAATAGGATCATGGACCACGAAGCCCGTCAAAGGGCGCGCCGGCCACTGCTCGCCTGCTCAGCCGTTCCGGATGGCAGCCACGGCAGCCGGCAGCACAGTGGCCACGTCCTCGTCGATGCGCAACGTCGCCAGCCGGTCGTGCGGCGTCTCGCCGCGATTGACGATCACGTAGGGCGCGCCACGCCGCGCGCCGAACAGCGGGATGTCCGCCGCGGGGGTCACGACCAGTGACGAACCCAGCGCCAGCACCAGATCCGCCTCCTCGCTGGCCTGCCGGGCGCGTTCCAGAGCGGCCATGTCCAGCGTCTGCCCGAACATCACGACGGCGGGCTTCATCAGCCCACCGCAAGCGGGGCAGGTCGGCGGGCGCCGCGTGCTCTCGAACTCGCGCATGCAGCGCCCGGGCTCCTCCCGCTGTCCGCACCCGATGCACTCCACTTCACTGTTCGTGCCGTGGAGTTCGACCAGACGCTCGCGCGACAGCCCCGCAGCCTGGTGCAGTCCGTCCACGTTCTGCGTGACGACCAGACCTACCCGGCCGAGCTGTTCGAGCTCGGCGACGGCCTGGTGCGCGGCGCCCGGCCGCGCATCGCGGAACACCGCATAGCCTTCCAGCTTGAAGTCCCAGTACTCGATGCGCATGACCTCGCTGGCGATGAAGTCCTGGTAGTACACCGGCTGGCGCGTCTTCCACACGCCCTCTGGCCCGCGGAAGTCCGGAATGCCGCTGCCGGTCGAGATCCCGGCGCCTGTGAAGACCAGCGCTCGGCGACAGCTAGACAGGAGCTCGGCGACAGCTAGACAGGAGCTCGCCCAGCTTTTGCAGCGATTCGTCGAACATCTCCCGAACAAGCTAGATCGCTCGCGCCGGTCCCACCACGGATCTGTCAGGATGGGGCGCCCATGCTCTCCGCCCCCCGTCGGAAGCGCATCCTCGCGCTCGCGCTGCCGATCATCGGCGGGATGGTGTCGCAGAACGTCCTGAACCTCGTCGACACGCTGATGGTCGGCTCGCTCGGGAACGCGGCGCTGGCAGCGGTCGGCATCGCGAGCTTCGCGAACTTCATGTGCACGGCGTTCATCACCGGCCTCGGCGCGGGCGTGCAGGCCATGGCCTCGCGACGCCTCGGTGAAGGACAGCACGGCGCTACCGCACTGCCGCTCAACGGCGGGCTTTTGCTGGCGATCGTGCTGGGTCTGCCGCTGGGCGTGACGCTGTTCGCTCTGGCACCCACGCTGATGCCGCTGCTCGTGCACCAGAAGCCCGTGGTGGCGCTCGCCGTGCCGTATCTGCAGGCACGGCTGGTCGCGATGGTCGCCATCGGGATGAACTTCGCCTTCCGCGGCTATTGGAACGGCGTCAACCGATCGTCGCTCTACTTCCGCACGCTCATCGTCATGCACGTGAGCAACATCGCGCTCAACTGGGTGTTCATCTACGGCAAGCTCGGCGCGCCGGCGCTCGGCAGCACCGGCGCCGGCGTCGCCAGCGCGATGGCGACCTGGATCGGCACGCTGACCTACGTGAGCCTCGGGTTCAAGCACGCACGCGCGGCCGGTTTCCTGCGCCGATTGCCGAACCGCCGCAGCATGCTCACCACGCTGCGCCTGACCGTCCCTGCGGGATTGCAGCAGCTGTTCTTCGCGGCCGGCATGACCGCCTTCTTCACCCTCATCGGTCGCGTCGGCACCGCCGAGCTCGCCGCGTCCAACGTGCTGCTCAATCTGCTGCTGGTCGCCCACTTGCCCGCGATGGGTTTCGGGCTGGCGTCGGCTTCGCTGGTAGGACAGGCGCTGGGACGCGGCGATGCCGACGACGCGCGGCGCTGGGCGTGGGATGTGGTGGCTCTGGCCGTGGCGGTGGTCGCGCTGCTCAGCCTGCCCGGCCTCGTGATGCCGGACCTGTTCCTGTCCGCCTTCCTGCACGACACGGCCACGCGGCATATGGCTCAGTGGCCGCTCAGGATCATCGCGCTGGGCATGCCGGTGGACGCAGTCGGCATCATCCTGATGCAGAGCCTGATGGGAGCCGGCGACACGCGCAGCGTGCTGTACGTGTCGGTGGCGCTGCAGTGGCTGCTCGATCTCCCCGCGGTGTACCTGGTCGGTCCCGTGCTGGGCGGCGGCCTGCTCGCCATCTGGCTCGTCCAGCTCGGCTACCGGCTGTCCAGCGCGGGCGTGTTCGCCGCGCTGTGGCACCGCGGCCGCTGGCGCAGGATCCGGGTCTGATCCCGCGTAGGTTCCGGCCTCGGCAGCCCCGACCCAGCGGCCGCTCCGCCCGGCGCCCGACCCGGCCCATTGATATTGATATTGACTTTCACTTTCACGCAGACCATGTTGCCCGCCGTGGCCGGGACAGAGCCGGCCGGTATCCGCCATGCAGACCCCTCCTACCTGCCTTCGAACACTCCCGGCCCGGATGGCCGCGACGGCCATGCTCGCCCTTGCGTTCCTGCTGCCGGCACGCGCCCAGGCAACCCAGCGTCACTTCGCCTACACGTACGAGTCCGGAGTCCTCAATCCGGGCAGTGCGGAGCTGGAACCCTGGACGACGTTCCGCCACGGGCGCAGCCGCTACTACTCGGCGTTCGACCAGCGCCTCGAGTTCGAGTTCGGGCTGGCGAAGAACCTGCAGACCTCACTCTACTGGAACTTCTCGTCGGTCACCGAGGACACCGCCGGCGTGCGCAGCACCGGCTTCGAAGGACAGGGCATTTCCTCGGAGTGGAAGTACAAGCTGAGCGACCCGATGGCCGACGCCGTCGGGTCGGCTGTCTATCTCGAAGGCACCGCGAGCACGAATAGCGCCGAGGTCGAAGCCAAGCTGATCCTCGACAAGCGCGCGGGGCCGTGGATCGTCGCACTCAACCTGGTCGGCGACCACGAGTGGAAGTGGACCGGGCACGGCAAGACGATCCGCGAAGCCGGGTTCGAGCTCGACCTGGGCGCCGGCTATCAGGTCACCGATGCCTTCTTCGCAGGCATCGAGGCGCGCAGCGTGGGCGAGTTCGAGGACGCCGACGAGCTCGAGAGCGCCACGGTCTTTGCCGGCCCCACCGTCGGCGTCGCGCGTGACAGCTGGTGGTTCAGCCTGAGCTTCACGCCGCAGCTCGGCGCGCTGAAAGGCGCCACGCGCGGCAGCCATCTGGATCTCGACCACCAGGAGCGCGTGCAAGCGCGCGTCGTCATGGGGTTCCACCTCTGAGCAGGCCATGCAGGATCGTCTCCGTTTTCTCCTTGCCGCCCTGTGCACCGCGATCGTCGTCGCGGGCGGATCCGCATGCGCCGCCGCGCTGGCCGAGCCGACCCAGCGCGATGCGAGCTACGCCGCGCAACACTGGCCTGGCACCACGCTCGCGGAGCTAGAGCAGGGACGCGCGTTGTTCGTCCAGACCTGCGCGGGCTGCCACACGCTCAAGAATCCCACGTCGCACTCGCCTGCCGGGTGGCGGGCAGAAGTCGAGCAGATGCGTGGCAAAAAGGGCGTAGCGCTCGACGATCAGCAGGCCGAGCTGATCATCCGCTACCTCTCCACGGTCGCCTCGCGGCAGGACGGCCACGTTGCCGCGCGCTAGCCTACAGCACCGACCCGGCGATGCTGACGGCGCACCCGCTAGACCGTCAACACCGCCGCGCCACTGAAGCGGCCGTGCCTCAGATCGTCGAGAGCGCGGTTGGCGTCGGACAGCTGGTAGGCGTGGACTTCGGTCTCGACCGGAATGCGCGGCGCCATCTCCAGGAACTCCTCGCCGTCGAGCCGCGTGAGGTTGGCGACGGAACGCAGGATGCGTTCGCCCCACAGTATCTCGTAAGGGATCGGCGGGATGTCGCTCATGTGGATACCGGCACAGACCACGCTGCCGCCCTTGGCGATGGCCCTGAGCGCGCGCGTCACCAGCGTGCCGGCCGGCGCGAAGATGATGGCCGCGTCGAGCTCCTCGGGCGGAGCCTCGTCGGAGCCGCCCGCCCACTCCGCACCCAGCCGCCGCGCGAACTCCTGCCCCGCGGCGTCGCCGGGACGCGTGAAGGCGAACACGCGCCGCCCTTCGTGGCGGGCGACCTGCGAGACGATGTGGGCGGAAGCGCCGAAGCCGTACAGACCGAGGCGCTCCGCGCCGTCGGTCATCACGAGCGATCGATAGCCGATGAGCCCGGCGCACAGCAGCGGCGCCACCTGCAGATCGGGATAGGAGCCCGGCAGCGGTAGCGCGAAGCGCTCATCGACCAGGGTGTACTCGGCGTAGCCGCCGTCGATCTGGTAGCCAGTGAAGCGCGCGTGGTCGCAGAGATTCTCCCGCTCGCTCAGACAATAGCGGCAGCTGCCGCACGTGGTGCCGAGCCACGGAACACCGATGCGCTGTCCCTCGGTATAGCCGTCCACGCCCTCACCCGCGGCCGCGACCGTTCCGACGATCTGGTGACCGAGCACCAGCGGCAGCTTGGCCTCCGACAGCTCGCCGTCCAGCACGTGCAGGTCGGTGCGGCACACGCCGCAACTGCGCACGCGAAGCAGCAATTGTCCGGGGCCCGGAACGGGGATCGGCAACTCCGTCTCGCGAAGCGGCTCGCCTGGTGCCTCGAGCACCATCGCGCACATCGTTCCGGCCAATCCCTCCTCCTCTCCACCCAGACTACTGCATCAGGCGGAGCGAACGAAGCGGCTGTTTCATTCCTGGCATCGCCCCGGCCGCCACCATCGTCACCGCCGCGCAGCAAACCAGCACAGTCCAGGGTCGATATCTGTAACTCACCGTCCCGCCCCCATTCCAGGCCCCGCCTTCCCGCACAGCAAGGGCCGGGCCAGCATCACGGTCGGCCACCCGGTTGAGCCGCGAGCGGGGCGCAGGTCGCGATTTGTCGGGTAGACTGGACGTGGCATGGCGCGCAGCATCGACCAGCTCGTGAACCAGCAGGTGCTCCGTTGGGCAACGGAGGCGAAGGCCAACGCCGAGCGCGAGAGCGGCCGGGTCGAGCAGCAGCAGCCCATGATCACCATCTCCCGCGAGTTCGGCGGGCGCGGCGCGGAGATCGGCAAGCTCGTCGCCGAACGCCTCGGCTTCCGTTTCTACGCGCAGGAGATCGTCCACGAGATCGCGCGCCAGGCCCACGTCCGGCAGCAGCTGGTCGAGTCACTCGACGAGCGCCTGCAGGACCGCATCGGACAGTGGGTTACCGAGATGATGCAGGGAGGCGTTTTCGCTCCGAGCGACTACCTGTGGAACCTATCGCAGGTCGTCGTCACGCTCGGACGCCACGGGCGGGGCGTCATCATCGGTCGAGGCGCGCATCTAATCCTCGCCCCCGGAAGCACGCTGCGCGTGCGTGCCTACGCGCCGCTGGAGACGCGCATCAAGTACGTCATGAATCGCGAGGGGCTGGACCGGGCGGAAGCGCGCGCCTTCATGCTCAAGATCGACGCCGATCGCATGGCCTTCTATCGCCAGCACTTCAATGTCGACGTGGCCAACCAGCTACTCTACGACATGATGCTCAACACGGGAACGATGAGCGTCGACCTCTGCGCCGATCTGGTGGCGGGAGCCTTCCGCGCGCGCTTCCCTTGAGCTGGTTCCCCGCCGGAGCGCGGGTGCCCCGGGCCACGGGGCTGCCCAGAGCCGCCAAAAGGTGCTACGTGCGTCGGCCGGCCGCGCCGCTCCCGAGCACGGGCGCAGCCTGGAAACCCGCTGATCTGTCGTGACCGAGCAAGACACCATCCAACGCACCACCGCAGACGAAGACCCCGAGCGCGACCGCATCGTGGGCGAGGAACAGCGCTGTCTCGCACGCGTGCTCGAGCATCTGGCCGAGCGGGCGAAGAATCGCGAGGTCCGCGTGGCCGTCAACTACGACGCGCAACTGATCGCGCTGCGCGACGAGATCGCCAGCGCGCGGATGGAAGACGTGCCGCCGCTGCTCGAGCAGATGGAGCGGCTACAGGGGCTGGCTGCGACGCGGCGCGACGTCACCGAGGGCTTCGTCGACCCCCGCTCGCCCTACTTCGGACACCTCGTGCTGCACGAAGGCGAACGCCGCCGCGAGGTACTGATCGGCCGCAGCACCTATCTCGACGCCGGCGCGGGTGTGCGCATCGTCGACTGGCGCGACGCACCGGTCAGCCGCCTCTTCTACCGCTGCGAGGAAGGCGAGGAGTACGACGAGATCTTCGGCGACCGCGACGTGGAAGGCCAGGTGCTCGTCCGCCGCAGCGTGACCATCCTCGACGGCGTGCTGCGTCGCATCGTCGCGCCGCAGGGCACGTTCGTGAAGAACGCCGACGGCAGCTGGCGGCGCGTCGGCGCGAGCGCGACGCGGCTGAGCGGAGGACAGGGCAGCGCGGTCCGCGCCGAACAGCACAGAAAGCCCGGCACGCTCGGCATTGGCGACACCGAGGGCCGCGAGGACACGCACCTCAAGGAAATCACCGCGCTCATCGACAAGCGCCAGTTCGAGCTCATCACCCGCCCCGACTCGGGCCTGGTCGTGATCCAGGGCGGCGCTGGCAGCGGCAAGACCACCATCGGGCTGCACCGCCTCGCGTATCTCGCCTACCAGGACCCGCGCCGCTTCCGCCCCGAACGCATGCTGGTGGTCGTCTTCAACGACGCACTGGCCCGCTACATCTCGCAGGTGTTGCCGGCGCTGGGCATCACGGGGATCGGCATCCGCACCTACCAGGCCTGGGCCAGCAAAGTGCGCGCCGCGCACGTGCCGCACCTGCCGAAGCGCTACAACGAGGACACGCCGAGCGTCGTCACGCGGCTCAAGAAGCACCCCGCGATGCTCGAGGCGGTGGATCAGCACGTCGCCACGCTCGAAAGCCGGCTGGAGCAGGAGATCGAGGAGGCCGCAGGCGACGCCACCGAGCCGCTGTCGGTGTGGAAACGCGCGGCCGATCGTGCGCTCTCCCAACGGCTGTACGCCCTGAGGAGCTGGCTCGGCGGACGCGACGGACGGCAGCTTTCCACCGACCCGCGCGTCACGCTGGAAGGCATCGTCAAGCGCGGCCTCGCAGAGGCGCGCGACGTGGTGACACATTTCTCCGATCTGCTCACCGATCGCGAGGCGCTCGGGCGCGTCTTTGCCGAGCACGCGCCCGGCGCGCTGTCGGGGCCCGAGCTCGACCGCGCGCATGCCTGGTGCACCGCCCGCATCGGCGAGCTGCTCAGCGAGCTCGAAGCCCGCGAGGACCGCGAGCCGGAGCAGGCGCGCAAGCGCGGCCGCGGCCGCGCAGACGAGCATCGCGGCTCCGACGAACGCAACCCAGAGGCGCACCACGGCGTCGACGGCCGCGAGGTCGAGGATGGCGCCACGCTCGATCGCGAAGACGACACGATCCTGCTACGTCTGGTGCAGAAGCTCCGCGGACCGCTGCTTCGCCCCGGCAAGCCCGGCCGCCAGCGCGAGGCGCTCGTCTACGAGCACGTGTTGGTCGATGAAGCGCAGGATCTGAGCCCGGTCGAGCTGGCGGTCGTACTCGGGACGGTCAGCCGCGCCGAGAGCGTCACCCTCGCTGGCGACGTCTCGCAGCGCTTGCACATGGACAACGGCTTCACCAACTGGAAGGAAGTCCTGGGAGAGCTGGGCCTCGATCACGTGCAGATCGAGCCCCTGCGCATCAGCTACCGCTCGACCCAGGAGATCATCGACTTCGCCCGCGACGTGCTCGGCCCGCTCGCGCGCGAGGAAGAAGGCGTCGCCACGCGTCACGGCGCACCCGTCGAGCTCTTCGGGTACGCGCACAGCGGCGACGCCGCGGGGTTCCTCGCCAAAGCGCTGCGCGAACTGATGCAGTCCGAGCCGCGCTCGTCGGTCGCGGTGATCGCGCGCTACCCCGAGCAGGCGGACCTCTACCACGACGCGCTCGCCAAGGGCGACGTGCCCGCGCTCAGGCGCATCGCCGAGCAGGACTTCCCGTTCAAGCCGGGCGTCGACGTGACCGACGTGCGCCAGGTCAAGGGGCTGGAGTTCGACTACGTCGTGCTGGTCGAGGTGACCGCGGCTTCCTACCCGGAAGACGACGAGGCGCGTCACCTGCTGCACATCGCCGCCACGCGCGCCGCCCACCAGCTCTGGGCGCTCACGACCGGCACTGCCAGCCGCCTGCTCCCGGCCGATCTCACGGAACGCGGGTACTAGTCCCGCGTTTCCATCGAAGCGATGGGTGCTTCGCACGCGCGGCTGCGCCGCGCAACGCGGGACTAGCAGCGTTGGTTAGGGGCGCAGCAGCGCCCCCTCGGCTTCGCCGAGCCTCCCCCTCGACCGCTCCGCGGTCGTCTAGCCCCTCGATTCAAGAGAATCGAGCGGCTAGTACTGCCCTTGACCCGGGGCGGCGTGGCGGCCGATGCTGGTCTGGCCCGCCGTTTGCGCTCCGAAGAGACATGACCCGGTTCCGCTCGCGCTTCGCTCTCTCGCTCACAGGCGCAATTCTGGCGAGCTGCACGCCCCGCGCTGGCGGGCGCGCCACGGCCACCGGCGCCGTGGGGCCCGCGCTGGGCGTAGAGGAGCAGCAGGAAGCCGCGCGCGCCGCAGAAGAAGCGCGCGGGAAGGCCGCGCGCGACAAGCCCGCGAAGATCGATCGCACGCTGGTCGCCCGCGCCGCCTTGCCGTTCCACGGCTTCAACGTCAAAGGTCATGAGCCCCTCGCGCCCGACCAGCTGATCCGCGATCTCGGCCGCGCCGACGTCGTGTGCATCGGCGAGCAGCACGACAGTCCGCACGACCACTGGGCGGAGCTCCGCATCCTGCGCGGGCTTCTCGCGCGCGCTCCGATGGCCGGGCGCGTGGTCGGTCTCGGTCTGGAGATGGTCCAGCAGCCCTACCAGCAGGCGCTGGACCGCTACTCCTCCTACGACTCGAACAGCCACGAGCTGATGGCAGACACCGAGTGGGCCGAGCGCTGGGGCTACCCCTTCTCCTACTACCAGCCGATGCTGGAGCTGGCGCGCCGCCACCACATGGCAATCCTGGCACTCAACGCGCCGTCCGGGCTCACCCACCAGATCGCCAAGCGCGGTCTCGAATCGCTCGACGACGAGCAGCAGAAGGAGCTGCCTAGTCTGGATCTGCACGACGCCCGGCACCGCGCCTTCTTCGACCAGGACATGCGAGGCCATCCGGACATGCCCGGTCGGAAGCGCGACATGTACGCTGCCCAGGTCGTGTGGGACGAGAGCATGGCCGCCGCCGCGGCACGCTGGCTCTCCAGGAATTTCCCCGCACGGCAGCTGGTGCTCTACGCCGGCTCCTCCCACTGCCGCCAGCCCGCGATCGTGCGGCGCATCCGCCGGCGCCTCGACGCCCGCGTCGTTTCGGTGCGGCCGCTGATCGCAGCGGACGGGCACATCGATCCGCTCGACCTCGCCGGCTACGATTACGGCTTCATCATGGAGCCGAGCGGCAAAGCGCCCGCACCCGGCCACGGCCACGTCCACGTCCACGCAGAATAGAGCGCCGGTGCGCGCCCGCTTGAGGCGGCTCGCCCGCTAGGCTACGGGCGGTAACGGTGCTTGCCAGCTTTCTTCCCGATCACACGGGCGTCGCCCAGCGCTTCCTGTCGCTCGGCGGGCTGCTCGTGATGGTGGCGATCGCGTGGCTGCTCTCCGTCGACCGCCGCCACATCCGCTGGCGGCCCGTGCTGTGGGGCGTCGGCCTGCAGATCACGCTCGGGCTGATGATCCTCAACCCGACGCTGCAGGCGCTGTTCTTCAACGTGGTCGACCGCGGCGTGGACAAGCTTCTGTCGTTCTCCGAGGCTGGCGCCACCTTCGTTTTCCAGACCGTCGAGCCCCACAAAATCCTCGACATGCAGGGCAAGGCGATCCCGATCCAGGGTCGCATCTCGCCGCCGCTCAAGACGTTCGCCTTCTGGATCCTGCCGACGATCATCTTCTTCTCGAGCCTGATGGCGATCCTCTACCACCTCGGGATCATGCAGCGCGTGGTGTACGCCATCGCCTGGCTCATGCAGCGCACCATGGGCACCAGCGGCGCCGAGTCGCTGTCGGCGGCGGCGAACATCTTCGTCGGCCAGACCGAGGCGCCGCTGCTCATCCGCCCCTACGTCGACGGCATGACGCGCTCGGAGCTGCACGCGGTGATGTGCGGCGGCTTCGCCACGGTCGCGGGCGGCGTGATGGCGGCCTACGTCGGCTTCCTGCGCGGGATCCCGCACATCGCCGGTCACCTCGTCACTGCCTCGATCCTCTCCGCCCCCGCCTCGCTCGCCATCAGCAAGCTCATGGTGCCCGAGACGGAGTCGCCGGCCACCGCCGACGAGGTCAAGCTCTCGGCCGAGAAGACCGCCGGCAACGTCATCGAAGCAGCAGCCAACGGCGCCAGCGACGGCGCCAAGCTCGCCATCAACGTAGGCGCGATGCTGATCGCGTTCGTCGGCCTCATCGCGATGGGCGACTACGTCCTATCGCTGATCCCGTTCGCGGGCGCGCCGCTCAGCATGTCGCGCATCTTCGGCTGGGTGTTCTCGCCGATCGCGTTCTCCATGGGCGTGCCCTGGCACGAGGCGCCCACCGTCGGCCGCCTGCTCGGCGAGAAGATCGTGCTGACCGAGTTCATCGCCTACGTGCACCTGGGCGAGATGGTGCAGTCGACCCACGCCGTGCTGTCGCAGCGCTCCGCTATCATCGCCAGCTACGCCCTGTGCGGCTTCGCCAACTTCGCCAGCATCGGCATCCAGCTCGGCGGCATCGGCGGCATCGCGCCGCGGCGCATGCGCGATCTCGCCCAACTCGGCCTGCGCGCCATGGTAGGCGGCTCGCTCGCTGCCTTCATGACAGCGACGATTGCCGGCGTCATGCTGGGGTGATGATCGACCGGACGCGGCTGCTCGCCGGAAGCGTCCCCGCCGCGGCGCGCGAACGCCGCGGCCTGGCGCTCGATCTGCTCGACGCCGCACTCGCTCGAGTCGAGCCCCATGCCGCCACGCGGCGCGGTCTCGAGGCGGCCCGTGCCGCGGGCATCGACCTCGACGGCTGCACGCTGCTGGCGTTCGGCAAAGCCGCCCGCGGCATGGCCGAAGCCGCGCTCGCCGAAGTGCGCGTCGCGCGGGGCATCGTGCTCGGCTTCCACGAGGGACGGCTCGGACCGCTCGTGATGCACCGCGCCGGCCATCCCCTGCCCTGCCCCGACGCACCGGCCCACGGCAGCGAGGTCCTGTCGCTAGCGCGATCGCTAGGCGCGGGCGACGTGGCGCTGTGTCTCGTCTCGGGCGGTGGCTCCGCAATGCTCGAGCTGCCGCGGCAGGGCGTAGCCCTCGCGTCGGTCGCGGAGACGACGCGGCTCATGAACGAAGCCGGCGCGTCCATCGCCGAGCTCAACGCCGTGCGGCGCGCCCTCTCCCAGCTCAAGGGCGGCCGGCTCGCAGCGGCACTCGCTCCCGCGCGCGTCGTGAACGTGCTGATCTCGGACGTGCCCGCGGGCGACCTGTCCGTGATCGCGTCCGGCCCCAGCGTGCCGCCGGCACCCGGCGCGCCCGACGCCCGCGCCGTCATCGAGCGCTACGGGCTCCGGGGCAGCCTGCCCGCCGACGCGCTCGGAGCCCTCGACGCCCCGGAACCGGTAGAGAGCGTCCCCGCCCAGAGCTTCCTCGCCGCCGACAACGCCGACGCACGCCGCGCGGTGGTTGCGCGCGCGAGCGAGCTCGGCGTTCGCTGCGCCGAGCACCCGCGCGAACTGTCCGGCATCGCCCGCGAAGCCGGACCACGCCTGTACGAGAGCGCGCTCTCGCGCTTCGCCGCCGAGCCCGCGCTCCACGCGGTGATCGCCGGTGGCGAGACCACCGTCGAGGTCCACGGCAGCGGCCGCGGTGGCCGCAACCAGGAGCTGGCGCTGGCCGTGCTGGCCGCCTACCAGAGCGGCCTCGTCGCTACGCTCGGGACCGACGGCATCGACGGCTCCAGCGACGCGACCGGCGCGCTCGTGGACGAAGCCGCAGCCGGCGAAGCGCAGCGGCTAGGCCTCGACCCAGCGCGCTTCCTCGCCGACAACGACTCGCACGCTATCTTCGCCGACCTCGGCACCCAGCTCCGCACCGGGCCCACGGGCACCAATGTTGCCGATCTGTGCCTGATCCTGCGCTGAAGACCGCTATATACGCGTGAACGTCTCGGTCAGGGCCATGTCCATCTGCGTGTCCTGCGAGCGGCCCGCCATCTTCGTGCGTACCTTCACGTGCGACTGCGTGCTGATGTGCCCCTCCGGCAGCGAGTGCGTCAGGTCGAACTGTATCTCGCCCTTGCCGGTCCCCGACATGCCCAGGAGCTCGGAGTCCACGTTCAGCGGCACGCCCGGGATCTGGATGCGGCTCCCCGGCGCCGACTGCTGAAGCGCGACGCGCGTGGTGCCGTGCTCGCCGTCCAGCTTCTCGAGCGTGTACGTCGCCACCTGCTTCATCTTCATGCCCAGCTGCTCGACCTCGGTGCTCACCTGCCAGCGCGCACCCTTGCCCACGGCTTCAGCCGGGAACGGAGCGCTCACCTCGCCGAACGCGGTGGCCATCGCCTGCATCATCTGCTTGACCTGACCGTCGTCGAGCCCGCTCGTGTCCAGCTTGGAGGACAGAAGCCGACCGCGGGAATCGATCTCGTCGTGACCCTTCAGCTTGGCCATCTCGCCGAGCGAATCCTCGACGCTGTGGCGCAGCGCGGACGGCACCTTGTCCGGATCGGCCAACTGCACCTTCTGGATACGCAGATCGCGCTTCGCCACGCCGTCCGGCGACACCGACCGCACCTGGATCCTCGCAAGCATCTCCAGTGTGGGGATCGCCGGCGCCGGCATCGCCCGCCCAGCCAGGTGGATCGTCATGCTGGTGGCGCTGGTCAGCTTGAACTTCTCGATCTTCCCCTTCGCGAGGTGATAGCGCAGCTTCTGGCGCGGCGCGGCGCCCGGCGACAGGAGCTTCACTACCGGACCCGACGCCCCGGCCTTGCCCGCGCTCCCGGTCGGCGGCGTCTTCGCGCCGGCGGACGCGGCGGGCGCCGCCGATGCAACCGGAGCCGCCGACGCGCTCGCCACCGCGGCTTGACTGGCCGAGGCGGACGGCGCGGACTCCGCCAATGCCGCCGATGCCGCCGACGCGGCCGACGCGCTGGAAGTGGGTCCGGCCGAGGGCGCCGCCGTTGCGACAACCTGCTTCGGCCCTTTGTCGTGGCAGCCCGTCGCGCACACCAGGAGCGCGACGATCAGAGCCGGGCGAGAACGATAACGCATGGATGAACTCCCGGGGCGGATCCCGGCGCATCATGCCGCGATGCGCCGGCACGCGCACCCTTGACTTCACCCGCGCTTCCGGACAAGCCCCAGGGACCCGAGCGCGAGGAGGCAGACGACATGAAGGCGTACGACAAGCACTATATCGGCGGAAACTGGGTCGCAGCCCAGAGCAACGAGCGCTTCGAGGTCACCAACTCGTCGACCGAGGAGATCATCGGCCGCGTTCCCGCCGGCACGGTCGAAGAAGCGGATCAGGCCGTGAAGGCCGCCGCCGAGGCCTTCCCTGCATGGTCAGCGCTGCCCGCAGCCGAGCGCGCCGCATACCTGTCGAAGCTCTCGGAGGGCCTGTCCGCGCGCTCGCAGGAGATCGCCGAGACGGTCAGCGCCGAGGTCGGCATGCCGATCAAGCTCGCAGCGATGATCCAGGCCGGGCTGCCGACGATGGTGATGGGCTCGTTCGCGGAGCTCACCAAGCAGTACGCCTTCGAGGAGGAAATCGGCAACTCGCTCGTGGTCAAGGAGCCCGTCGGTGTCGTCGCCAGCATCACGCCCTGGAACTACCCGCTGCACCAGGTGGTGGCGAAGGTCGCCGCCGCGCTCGGCGCGGGCTGCACCGTCGTGGTCAAGCCGAGCGAGATCGCGCCGCTCAGCACCTTCATGCTGGCGGAGATCGTCGACCAGGTCGGTCTCCCCGCCGGCGTGTTCAACCTGGTGAGCGGCGACGGCCCCACCGTCGGCGAAGCGCTCGCCAAGCACCCCCAGGTAGACATGGTGAGCTTCACCGGCTCCACGCGCGCCGGCAAGCGCGTCTCCGGGCTCTGCGCCGCGACGGTCAAGCGCGTCGCACTGGAGCTCGGCGGCAAGAGCGCCAACATCATCCTCGACGATGCGGACTTCGCGCAGGCCGTGAAAGCGGGCGTCAACAACTGCTACCTCAACAGCGGCCAGACCTGCGCGGCCTGGACGCGCATGCTCGTACCGCGAAGCCGTCAGGACGAAGCCGTGGAGCTCGCCAAGGCCGCCGCCGAGAAGCTGAACCTCGGCAACGCACCGAAGGGTGAAGGCCGACTCGGGCCGCTGGTCTCGGAGCGCCAGCGCGAGCGCGTCCGCGCTTACATCAGGAAAGGGATCGAAGAAGGCGCGAAGCTCGTCACCGGCGGCCCCGAACGACCCGAGGGCCTGGACAAGGGCTTCTTCGTCAAGCCGACCGTCTTTTCGAACGTCGACAACAAGATGACCATCGCGCAGGAGGAGATCTTCGGCCCGGTGCTCTGCATCATCCCCTACGACGACGAGGACGACGCCGTCCGCATCGCCAACGACAGCGTCTACGGCCTGTCCGGCGCGGTGTGGTCCGCCGACGAGGAGCGCGCGAAGAAGGTCGCGCGCCGCCTGCGCACCGGGCAGGTGGACATCAACGGCGGCGCGTTCAACCCCGTCGCCCCGTTCGGCGGCTACAAGCAGTCCGGCCGCGGTCGCGAGTACGGCAAGTTCGGCTTCGAGGAGTTCCTCGAGATCAAGTCGCTGCAGCTATAGTATTACGCTTTTCGACGCGCGAGGACACTTTCTGTAATACCCATCAGTGCGCGTTGAAGAGGCTGCCCCGCGCGCCCCGGCGGCGGGTATTTCCAGGGCTGCCCCCCACGCCCGGGCGGCACGTAACGGCGGCGGCGCCCCGGGCGCCGCCGGGCCCCCAAGCGCGGCCGCTCCGCGCCCGCCCGGGGGCCCAACGCGGGCGGGCACGCGTCGACGCGCGGCGTAGGTTCCCCCTGAGCGCGCGCAGGCGCCCGGCGCCGAGCACGCGATTTGGGGGAACGCCGCGCCGGAGGCGCGGGCGCGGAAGCGGCGACCCCGCGTGAGGGGGCAACCGTTGGAGAAGAGGGCGGCGTGATGCGCGGGCGGCGTGATGCGTGGGCGGCGTGATGCGCGGGCGGCGTGATGCGCGGGCGGCGTGATGCGCGGAGCACAAAACCGGGTATGTCCGTGATTCTGTCGCCCCCACTGCGCCGGAACGCCCCCACGGCGACATCCCGGAGCACATATCCGGGTATGTCCCTGATTCTGTCGCCCCCACTGCGCCGCCGCGCGCGGGAGCCGGTCATGGGAAGTCGATCAGCAGGCGGTAGCGATTTCCGTCGAGCTCGAGCACGCCGAGGTCGGCGAGCTCGCGGAGGTAGCCCTGCACGTCGGCGACGGTGGCGCCGCGCTTTTCCACGTGGTCCAGGTACGAAGCGAGCGTGGCCAGATTGCCTAGCTCGCCTTCACGTTCGTCGCCGTAGCGGGTGACGGCGGCGAGGACGAGGTCGCGCTCGCTGGGGCGCGTCGAACGGCCGAGCTCGCGCGCGGCCTTGCCGAGCGCTTAGCGCGTGATGCCAAAGCGATCGCACGCCTCGCGCAGCGTGATGCCAGGAAATGCCGCAAAGCGCAGAGCCCGCTCGGCGCGTTCGGGTTCGTACTTCGCCATGTCCGGCGCCCCTACCAGCCGCAGACGGCCCGGGCCCGCGCGACGTCCGGAGCGGCGCCCGCGTCGGGACTGTACGCGCAGTATTCCGGATCGAACGGGACGGTTTTCGTCGAGGCGTCGTTGACGGTGCAGCTGCAGCCGCCATCCGCCTGGCAGTCGAAGCGGCGGGAGGCTCCTACGCAGTCGGCGATAATCCTGCACTGGCCCGGCGTGCCGGTGTATCCGTGCGCGACCAGCTTGCACTGCCCGCTCGCGCCGCCGCTGCCACCGCTGCCTCCGATGCTGCACGCGGCAGCCAGCGCCTGCGCGACGCCCGATACGAGCCACAGCCGATGCCCAGTCATCGGACGGAGTGTATCACTCCCGCAATGCTCGCGCGCCGCCCGCGCGCCTATTCCCGCTCCACGCGGAAGCGCGGCGGCTCGATGCGCTCGCTCCTGCACTTCGGGCAGCGGCCGGGCGCGGCGCGGCGGTCGCGCTTCGTGAAGGCGAAGCCGCAGGCGACGCAGCGGGCGGGCTCGACAACGAGCCGGGCGCCTTCACGCGGTAGCGAGCGGGCCAGGTGCTCGAGATGGGCGGCGACCTCGCGCTCGCGGATGCTCACCTCGGCGGACAGCTCCTTCGCCGTCCAGGTGTCGCGCTCGAGCGCCGCGCGCAACGCCTGGCGCACGGTCTCGCCGCGCTCGCGCGGTTCGTCCTCGGCGGTCACGCGGAAACGACGGGCAACTGACGCCGGTCGAGCCGCGTGCGGGTGACGTGCATGCGCCAGTCGACACCCACAACGTCGCCTTGTTCCAGCGGCTCCCAGATGTTCTCGCCGCTAAGCGGCTCGCTCGACAGGATCAGGTGGTTGACGAAGCCGGTCTTCGACGGCGCCTCGCACTCGGGAGAGAGGCTCGCGCAGGTGTCGCGGTCGGAGCAGCGCGTCTTGTAGGTCGACCAGAACAGCTCCTTGCCACCGTGTGCGGCGACCAGCGTGTCGCCGTCGGTCACCATCACGGTCAAGAGCGACTCCTTGCCCGGCTCGTCGCAGACGTCGCGCACGCGTTCCAGCGCGGCTCCGAGCGCGGTGATCACGTCCTCCACGGCGTGGCGGCGCGAGAGCGGTCCGAACCCCGAAAGGTGGCTCAGGAAGACGAAGAAGACGACCTCGCTGTCGGTATCGCCGAGGATGAAGCGCCTGAGGCGCGGCGCGACCTCGCGCAGCAGGGCGTCGCGATGGCGGGCGAAGTCGGGGATGTCGCCGTTGTGCGCGAACGCCCAGCGCCCGTACTGGAAGGGGTGGCAGTTGAGGACCGTCTTTTCGCCCTGCGTGGCCCGCCGCACGTGCGCCAGCACCGTCTCGCTGGACACGACGCCGCTCAGGCGGTGGAAGAGCTGATCACCGAGCGCGGTCTCGGGGCTGCGCGTAATGTGGGGCGAGCCATCGACGTAGTACGCCACGCCCCAGCCGTCCGGATGGTCGTTGCTCTGCACACCGAGCGCGTTGTCCGCTGCCAGGAGAGAGCGGTGCACCTGGCTCGGGATGACGCTGCGGAAGCCAAAGAGTCGGCACATCGTGTGCGGCGAGCATGCCACAGCGGCCGCGCGCGGGCTATCCGGGCCAGATCCCGACTTGCGGGGCACGGCGCCGGGCTCCACGCTCCAATCTGCCCCATGCCGGCCGTAACCCCCGCGGTGCCTCGGCCATATGCCCTGGAGCACCCCTTGCTTGTTTCCGAGCGCAGAAGGAGAGCCCCTTGACCGATGACTTCAAGCGAGAACTGGACCGGCTGATCGCCCGTCGCCGCTTCATGAAGCAGGCCGGCGCCGGCGCAGCCGTCGTCGCCTTCGGCGGCGCGCTGTGGATCGTGTCGGACGAGCTCACCGCCACGGCACGGGCGGAGACGCGCTCCGACGGTCGCCCGCGCCTGCCGCCCGGCCAGCACGTGATCAGCAGGCTCAAACCGATGGGGGGCGACGTGGGCGACCCGAACCCGGCTCACTTCCGCCTGCGCGTACATGGCGAGGTCGAACATCCCATGACGCTCGACTTCCACCAGCTGCTCGCGCTGCCCAGGGTGGAGCAGAGCGCGGACGTGCACTGCGTGACGCGCTGGACGGCGCTCGGCATCCGCTGGACCGGCGTGAGGCTGAGCGAGATCGCGAAGCGCGCGAAGATCACCCAGCGCGCCCGCCACGTCATCTTCGAGGCGGCGCACGGCTACACGTCGAACATCCCCATCCACGAGGCGCTGAAGCCAAACGTGTTGGTGGCCTATCGCATCGACGGTCACGCGATGCCTAGAGCGCACGGCTCGCCGGTCAGGGCCGTGGTGCCGGATCGCTATTTCTGGAAGAGCGCCAAGTGGCTCACCAGCATCAACTTCACCCAGCGCGACGAGCCGGGCTACTGGGAGCGCCGCGGCTACGACAACAACGCCGACCCCTGGCGCGAACAGCGGACCAGCTGACACCCACCCACCCGCCCCCCGCCGTAGTCCTCCTCGAGGGGGCTGACCGCCCGTCGATCACCCCGACGCGATTCGCTTCGCTCATCGCGGGCTCGCTGTCGCTCGCTGGGCGTGAACGTCGCGCTTTTTCAAGGCACACAGAATGACCACCGAATCCGCAGTGCAGCAAGAACGCGAGACTGTCCAGCGCGAACAAGGCGTCGTCGTCGCCGACGCGCGGCCACGACGGCGCTTCAAGCTCAGGCCGTGGATCCGCGCCATCCACCGCGACTTCGGCTATTTCGTGGTGGGGCTCACGATCATCTACGCGGTGAGCGGGCTGGCCGTGAACCACATCAAGGACTGGGATCCGAACTTCAAGCAGATCAACGCAACGCACCACGTCGCCGGGCCGTTCCCGAAAGACGACCACGCCGCCGCCGCCAAGGTGCTAGCGGCGCTCGGCGTGACGAAGAAGCCCCAGGACGTGTACCGCGCCGACGCGCACGAGCTCGACATCGTGTTCGACAAGCGCACCTTCCACGCCGACACCACCAACGGCACCGTGGTGGAGGAAGGGCAGAAGCCACGTTTCTTCATCCGGGTCGCCGACTGGCTCCACGAGAACCGCGGCAAGCGGGCCTGGACCTACGTCGCCGACACGTATGCGGTGCTGCTGCTCTACCTCGCGCTCTCGGGGCTGTTCATGATCCCCGGAAGAAAGGGCCTGAAGGGCCGCGGTGCGATCATCGCGCTGGCGGGCGCCGCCGTGCCGGTGCTGTACGTGGTGCTGTCCGGCGGGCCGTGAGCGTGTAACGTTCTGCAACCCTTCGCGGGCGCTGGCGCGAGCGGCCGAAGAGCACTACAAACCGGCGCATGAACGTGAACGAACTGCTCACTGCCGTGATGGGCAGTCTGCTCTTCTACATGGTGGTGATGCGCATATTGACCGCTCGCAACCGCATCAGCGGGGCCGAGGCGCGCGCACTGGTGGCCGACGGCGCAGTGCTGCTGGACGTGCGCACGACTGGCGAGTTCTCGTCCGGGCACATCGACGGCGCAAAGAATGTGCCGCTGCACGAGCTCGGCTCGCGGCTCGACAAGCTGTCGAAGAAGAAGCCCGTGGTCGTCTACTGCCGTAGCGGCGCCCGCTCGGCCCCCGCGGCCAGGATGCTGAAGAAGGCGGGGTACACGGTGCACGACCTCGGCCCGCTGCGCGCCTGGTAGAATGCGTTGTTCGGCGCTCGCTCTCGTGCTCCTCGCGGCCTGCGCGCCGGCGCCGGCTCCTGTTGCCTCCCCGGCTCCGCCTGGCCCGCCGCAGCCGCCGGCTTCCGCGCCCGCTCCCCCGGCCGCGAGCGCTCCCGCAGCGGCACCCGCTCCGCCACCGGCTCGGCTCGCCTTCGTCGAGGACGACATCCCGGGGGCAACGAAGCAGGCGAAGGCCGCGCACAAGGCCTTGTTCGTCGATGCCTGGGCGGTGTGGTGCCACACCTGCTCGAGCATGAAGCACACCGTGCTGGGCAGTCCGGCGCTGGCACCGCTCTCGAAGCGCGTGGTATTCGCGTCGGTCGATACCGACCGCCCGGAGAACGCCGCCTTCCTCGACAAGTACGCCGTCACGGTGTGGCCAACGTTCTTCATGATCGATCCGGCCAGCGGCACGCTGCTCGGCTACTGGCCGGGAGCGGCCTCCCTGCGCGAGCTCAGCGGCTTCGTCGATGGCTCGCTCGACGCGCTCGACCGGCTAGAGTCGAAGAACCTCGCGCCGGATTCGCCACTCGCGCGACTGCTCGCGGCGAAGGATGCGCAGGCGTCGCACGACTACGCCGTCGCTGCCAAAGGCTACGCGGCACTGATCGCCGCGGCGCCGGCGGACTGGCCGCGGCGGAGCGAAGCGCTGCTCGGCTGGATACAGTCGCTGTTCCAGTCCGACGGCGCAGCGAAATGCGCGCGCACGGGCGTGAAGCACCTGTCCGAGGTCTCGGGCGCGGCGATGCCGGCGGACTACTGCTACTACACGCTCGCGTGCATCGCGCACGTGCACGGGGCGGAGCAGAAGAAGCTGCGCCAGCCGGTCGTGGCGCGGCTGCGCGAGCTCACCTCCCACCCGCCGGCGGGCGCCTCGGCGGACGACCGCGCCGACGCGCTCGGCATCCTGACCGAAGCGCTGTTGGCTTCGGGCGACCGGAAGGGTGCGGGCGAGGCCAGCCACAAGCGTCTGGCCATCCTGGAAGCGGCCGCCGCCGCATCGCCGACCCCCGAAGCGGCCTCGACCTACGACGACGGGCGCGCGGGGGCGTACGTCGCGCTCGGGCGCCCGGACGAAGCCATCAAGATGCTCGAGAAGCGCGAGCAGCAGCTGCCCGACTCGTTCGAGCCGCCGGCCAGGCTCGCCTCGGTGCTCGCGGATCTGAAGCGCTGGAAGGAAGCGCTCGCGGCGATCGACCGTGCACTCGCACACGCCTACGGCCCGCGCGCGCTCCGCTACCTCGCGCTCAAGGCGCGCATCCAGCACGCGCTCGGCAACCGCAAGGGCCGGCTGGCCGCACTCGAAACCGAAGTGAAGGGATACAAGGCCCTCGCCCGCGGGCAGTCGAATGCCCGCGGACTGCGCGACGCCGAGCGGCGCCTTCGCGAAGCACGCGCCGGCAAGTGAAGCCTCAGCGCTCGCTCATCAGCGCACGGGCGATCTGCGAGATCTGGATCTCGTCGGTGCCACCGTAGATCTGGAGCACCTTGGCGTCGAGGCAGAGCTGTTCGACCTGGTACTCGGCCATGTAGCCGTTGCCGCCGAAGAGCTGCACGGCTTCGAGCGCGACCTCCATGGCCGACTGTGCGCAGTAGAGCTTGCACGCGCTGGCCTCGGCGAGGTGCATCTTCTGGCCCGCACCGGCCATCTCGATCTGGCGGAAGATGATGTTCTGGATGTTGGTGCGCGCGACCTCCATCTTCGCCAGCTTGAGCTGGACGAGCTGGAACTCGCCGATGGGGCGACCGAACTGCACGCGCGTCTTCGCGTACTCCAGGCTCAGGTCGAGGCACTGCTGCACGATGCCAAGCGCCATCGCCGCGACGCCGGTGCGCTCCTGCGTGAAGGTGTCCTTGACGCCCGAGCGGTAGCTCCGCTCTTCCGTCTCGCCGAGCAGGCGCTCTTTCTCCACGAACACGTCATCGAGGAACAGCTCGCCGGTGGGCGAGCCGTGCAGGCCCATCTTCTCGAGCGGCTTGGACTGCGTCAGACCCTTCGTGCCCTTGTCGAGCACGAACGAAAGCACCTTGCGCTCGCGCGGGTCGTTGGCCTCGTCCAGCTTGCAGATGAAGACCAGCGTGTCGGCGTACGGGCCGTTGGTGATGAAGGTCTTGTTGCCGTTCAGCACGTAGCCGCCGTCCTTGCGGCGCGCGCTCGCCTTCATCTAGCCAAACGCGTCCGAGCCCGATGAGGGCTCCGTGATGGCCCAGGCGCCGACCTTGTCGAGCGTCAGCAGATCGAGCGCCCAGCGCTCCTTCTGCCGTACCGTGCCGCGGCTCATGATGGTGCCCGCTGTGAGACCCACGCTCACGCCCATCGCCGTGACCATACCGGGGCTGTAGCGTGACAGCTCGATCACCGGGATCATGCGCATCGCCATGGCCTCGCCCGCCATCGGATCGGGGCCTTCCTTCTTCTTCTCGGCCGGCGGCTCCTCGCCCCTTGCCAGCGCTTCCTCGCGCTTCCTGTCCCGGGCGATCTGCGCGTCGAACTGGGCCTTGGCCATGTCGCGCATGCCGAAGGTTGCGAACAACTTGCGCATCACGTCGTAGGGCGGCGTATCGCCATGCTCGATGTCCTTGATCTCCGGCTTCACTTCGCTTTCGACGAAGCGCCGGACCATGTCGCGGATCGCCTTATGCTGTTCGCTCCATTCGATCATGGGCGAACCTTCTACCCGACCACTCGCGGGACGGCTACCGGCAACGGCCCGCGCCTTGTCGCTCCGGGCGGAGCGGCGCTATCGTGCGAGGGCGATGACGGGCACACGACAACAGGAAGCGCCGGAACCCGGGGCGTTCCGCGACGAGGTGCGCGGCTGGATCCGGGCGAACAAGCCCGCAAAGCCGCCGTTCAAGCTGCCGCAGAGCTTCCTGGAAGTGGAGAGCCAGGAGCAGTTCGAGTACCTGCGCGACTGGCAGCGAAAGGTCTACGACGCGGGCTATCTCGGCTTCGACGTGCCCGCGGAATACGGCGGGCGCGGCGTCGACCGCGACCGGCATCGCATCGTGGCGCAGGAGCTTCTCCAGGAGCGCGCGCCGTTTTTCGTGAACTTCATCGGCCTCAACTGGGCAGGTCCGGTGATCCTCGCGTACGGCACCGAGGAGCAGAAGAAGCGGCTGCTCGGCCCGCTGCTCAGGGCCGACGAGATCTGGTGCCAGGGCTTCAGCGAGCCCGGCTCGGGGTCGGATCTGGCGAGCCTCACGACCCGTGCCGTGCGGGTCGGCGAAGGCTACGAGGTGACGGGGCACAAGGTGTGGACGACGCTGGCCCACGTCGCGAGATGGATGATCCTGCTCGCGCGCACCGACCCGGACGCCAACAAATACGCGGGGATGTCGTTCTTCCTGTTCCCCATGGATGCGAAGGGCGTCACGGTGCAGCCGCTGGTCAAGATGACGGGCGAAGGCGGCTTCAACCAGGTGCTCTTCGATGCCGCCCCGATGCCCGCAGACGCCCTGCTCGGCGACGAGGGGCAGGGCTGGCAGGTGGCGATGACCACGCTGATGTTCGAGCGCGGGGCGGCGGGCGACACGGGGCGCGAACGCGCCGTCGGGTTCATCGAGCAGATCAAGCGCCTGGTGGCCGTCGCCGACCACGCGCGCCGCGACGGCGCGCCGGTGCGCGACGATCCGGTCTTCCGCGATCGAATTGCCGAGCTCTGGATCGAGGCGCAGGCCATGGCGCTGGGCGCCTCGCGCGCGCGCGCGCTGTCCGCCGAGCGCCCTCTGGCCCTGCCGCTGATGAGCAAGCTGGTGGCTTCGGAGTGGAACCAGCGCCTCGCCGAGCTGGCCTGCGAGATGCTCGGGACCGACGCGGCCTTGTGGCTCGGCGACGCGGACGCACCCTTCGAAGCCGAGTGGCCACGGGCGTTCATGAACTCGTTCGGCATGACGATCGGCGGAGGCACCAGCGAGATCCTGCGCAACGTGATCGGCGAGCGCGTGCTCGGCCTGCCCAAGAACAAGTAGCCATGAACGCAAACGACCTGGACGTGAAGCTGCCCGCGGTACAAGCCGGACTGGGCTTTGTCGACGATCACGAGCTTCTGCAGAAGTCGGCGCGGCGCTTCCTTACCGAACGCTGCCCGAGGAGCGCCGTACGGCGCCTCGTCGACGAGGGCGCGGACCACGACCCGGCGCTGTGGAAGGAGATCGCCGAGCTGGGCTGGATCGGCCTGTGCAGCGCCGAGCAGCACGGCGGCGCCGGCCTCGACCTGCTCTATCTCTGCCTTCTGCTGGAGGAGATGGGGCGTGCGCTCCTTCCCTCGCCCTTCCTGGGCTCGATGCTGGCGCTCGCGGCGCTGGAGCATGCCGGCAGCCCCGAACAGCAGACGCGGCACGTTCCCGCCCTCCTCTCCGGCGAGCGCACAGCGACGCTGGCATTCTCCGAACCCGGTGGCTCGTGGGAGCCGGAGCACGTGACGGCGCGGTCGGAGCCGTCGAACGGCGGCTTCCGGCTCAGCGGAGACAAGACCCACGTGCTTTCGGGAGCCAGCGCGGATCTCGTCGTCGTGCCCTGCCTCGACCCGGACGGGAGCATCGCCCTGTACGCTGTCGAGCTGCCCGCTGAACGGCTGGCAGTACACCGCGAGGTGTGCGTGGACCGCACGCGTCCCACGGCCCGGCTGGCGCTCGACCGCGTAGCGGTGCCCCGCGAGGCGCGGCTCGAGGGCGACGGGCTCGTCGCGCTCGGGGCGGCCTTCTGCCGCGGCTACGTGCTGCTCGCCAGCGAGATGGTGGGCGTCGCCGAAGCCGTGCTCGGCCTCACGCGCGATTACGCGATCGAACGGCGCCAGTTCGGCCGCGCCATCGGCTCGTTCCAGGCCGTCAAGCATCCCATCGTCGACATGCTGATCGGCATCGAGCTGTCACGGAATCTGGTTCTCGGCGCAGCGGCTGCGTTCGACCAGGATCCGGCGCGCTTCGAGCAGAGCGCGCGCATGGCGAAGGCCATGGCCGGCCAGAGCCTCGGCTTCGCCGTCGAGAAGGGCGTCCAGCTACACGGCGGCTTCGGCTTCACGTGGGACTGCGACGTGCAGCTCTATTTCAAACGCGCATTGTGGTCGCGCGGCACGTTGGGCGACGCCACCCACCACCGGAGGCACCTGGCCCGCACGCTGCTGGCTCAGCCCGGCTGGGACCTGGCGCCGACCTCGGCCGCCAGCTCGTAGACGTGGCTGTCGTCGGCGCCGAGCCCGCGCAGGGCCTCGGCCAGCCGGAGCACGTACTCGCGGTTCGGTCCGCTGGGCCCGTGCGAACGCAGCACCTGCTCGGCGATGGCCCGCAAGGACGCCTGCCCCAGGTAGTTGGGGTTGTCGCCGGTCGCGACGTACACGAGCGCGGCGATCCGCTCGTCGGCGGCGTGCACCTCGACCGGATGCCGCTCGTAGCCCCCCTTCTCGCGGTGATCGAGCTGGGCGAGCACTCGCTCCCGCTCGGCCCCGGCAACGCGGTACGCCACGCCCCAGCAGCACGAGCCCGGCGCTGCCACCAGGGTCACGACGCGTCCCGGCGCTCCGGGCACGCCGCGATGATCGGTCGAGCCCTGCCAGAAGCGGCGCGTCCAGCCTTCGACGTAACCCGCCCGGCGTTCCTCGAAGGCGAAGGCCGGGCGCCAGACCAGCGAGCCGTAGCCGAAGATCCAGAGGTCCTCGCCCATACGCAGTCCAGCATAGCGCAGCCTCCGCGCAGGGCTTGCGAGGATCGGGTCCGCCCGGGGGCCAACGGCCGGAGCGCTCCCCGCACGGGTTCGAGCATCCCAGCGTACCGCCCGCAGATTCTGCGCATACAGGCGGTGCGTGTCCCGATGAAACGTGCGGCACGAAGCGTGCAACCCCGCGGGCGATGGCGAGCGCCAGCCCCATCCCTGCCGAGAGCGGCAGAGCCGTCCTCGAAGCACGCGCCGTGTCCAGGATCTACCGCATGGGCGAGGTCGAGGTCCACGCGCTGCGCGGGGTCGATCTGGAGCTGTACCCGGGTGAGCTGCTCGTGATGCTGGGCCCGTCCGGAAGCGGGAAGTCGACCCTGCTGAACATCCTGGGCGGCCTGGATGTGCCGACCAGCGGCACGGTCGTCTACCGCGACCACGACCTCACGACAGCCAGCGAGCGCGAGCTCACCCGCTACCGGCGGGAGCACGTCGGCTTCGTGTTCCAGTTCTACAACCTGATTCCGAGCCTGACTGCACGCGAGAACGTCGCACTGGTCACCGAGATTTCCGATGCTCCGATGCAGCCCGAGGAAGCGCTCGCACTGGTCGGGCTCGACGAGCGCCTCGACCATTTCCCGGCCCAGCTGTCGGGTGGCGAGCAGCAGCGCGTAGCGATCGCACGGGCCGTCGCCAAGCGTCCCGATCTCCTGCTGTGCGACGAGCCGACGGGGGCGCTCGACATCCAGACCGGCAAGATGGTGTTGCAGGCCATTGACCGGGTCAACCGCGAGCTTGGCACGACCACGGCCGTGATCACCCACAACGTCGTGATCGCGCGCATGTCCGATCGCGTCGTGCGCCTGGCCGACGGGCGCGTGGCAAGCATCGAGCGCAACGCGCCACGGGTCGACCCGGAGGAGCTATCGTGGTGACGGCCAACCCCTCGGGGAGGGCGCCCGCATGAAGTGGTTCAAGCGCATCGTGCTCCTGCTCGTCGCGCTGGCCGTTCTTGCCGGGCTGGTGCTGGCCTTCCAGCCGCATCCGGTCGGGGTCGACACCGCGCTCGTCACGAAGGGGCGCTACCAGCAGAGCATCGAGGAGGACGGCAAGACCCGCGTCAAGGAGCGCTACACGGTTTCCTCGCCACTGTCGGGCACGCTCGAACGGATCGCCCTGCATGCCGGCGACGCGATCGACGACGGCACGCTGCTGGCGACCATCCAGCCCGTGGAACCGCCGCTACTCGATGCACGCTCGCGGCGCGAGCTCTCGGCTCGCCTCGCCGCGGCGCAGGCCTCGCGGTTGCGTGCGGACACGAACGTCGACGCGGCGCGTGTCGCGGCCGACTACGCGAAACGGGAACTTTCGCGCACCCGTGCGCTGGCCAAGAGCGACGCGATCCCCGAGAGCGAGCTCGACCGCGCCGAGCTGGAACAGCGGGCGCGCGAAAAGGAGCTCGAAGCCGCCAGGTTCGGTGCCCGCGTCGCGCGCCACGAGGTGGAGATGGCGCGGGCAGCGCTCGTACAGGCGAGCGGGACGCGCCCGGGGCATCACGCGTCGGGCGAGAAATGGCAGATCCGCTCTCCGGTCCGCGGCGTGGTGCTGCGCGTGCTGCAGCAGAGCGCCGGCGTGGTGAACGCCGGGACCCCGTTGCTCGAGCTGGCCGACCCCGCCGCCCTGGAAGTCGTGGTGGACGTGCTGTCTACGGACGCCGTCACGATCCCGCCGGGAGCGCCGGTGCGCATCGAGCGCTGGGGCGGAACGCGGCCGCTGGTCGGGCGCGTGCGCCTGATCGAGCCCTCCGCGACCACCAAGCTGTCCGCGCTGGGCGTCGAGGAGCAGCGCGTGAACACCATCATCGACCTGCTCTCGCCACACGACCAGTGGAAGGCGCTGGGCGACGGCTTCCGGGTGGAGGTCCAGATCACGACGTTCGAGAAGGACGGGGTCGTCAAGCTGCCGGTCAGCGCGCTCTTCCGCGACGGAAGCGACTGGGCCGCCTACGTGGTGGACGGCGAGCACGCCAGAAGGAAGAAGATTCGCGTCAGCCGCCGCAGCGGCACGGAAGCGATGGTTTCGTCGGGCGTAAAGCCCGGCGACCGCGTGATCGTCTACCCGGGCGACGCCGTGACGGACGGCACACGCATCTCGCTGCGCTGAGCCGTCGGGGATGGCGCCGGGCGGGCGGTGCGGGTACACCACGGCGCTTGGCCCGACAGCGCCCCGACTTCCCGGATCTCGTACGGCCGTATCCGCCGGACGCCCCGCCCTGCCCGCTCGACCGCGCGCTGCGGGGGATGTACGCGGGAGCGAGCTGGAACGACGTGCGGCGCCTGGTCCGCACCGGAAAGGTCCAGCTCCGCGGCGCCACGGAGACGGATCCGGCAGCCCGGGTCGAACCGGGCGACGAGATCGAGGTGCGGATGAGGGCGCCGCGGCGCGACGCCCTGCCGCGCGAGGCTCTGGTCTACGTCGACGCGGAGGTCGTCGTCGCGGACAAGCCCGCCGGGATCAGCACGGTCCCGTTCGACGCGAAGGAACAGGGCACGCTCGACCAGCAGGTGCGCCTCGCGCTCGCCCGTCGCGAGAAGCGCTCCGGCCCGCCGCTGGGCGTGGTCCATCGCATCGACCGTCCGACCAGCGGCCTGGTCGTCTTCGCGCGGACCCTGCGCGCCAAACGTCACCTCGAACAACAGTTCCGCGCCCACAGCATCCACCGCCGCTACCTCGCCCTTTGCCACGGCGAAGTGCAGAGCGGCACGCTGAACAGCCGGCTGGTCGCCGATCGCGGGGATGGGCTGCGCGGCTCGACGGGCAATCCGCGGCTGGGTCGGCTGGCCACGACCCACGTCCGGGCGCTGGAGCCGCTCGCGGGCGCCACGCTGGTGGAATGCCGGCTGGAGACCGGCCGCACCCACCAGATCCGCATCCAGCTTTCCGAAACCGGACACCCGTTGCTCGGCGAGCGCGTGTACGTGCGCGGCTACGCCGGACCACTGCTCGACGCGCCGCGCCTGATGCTGCACGCGGCCGAGCTCGGATTCGTGCACCCTTCCCGCGGGAAACAGCTCTCCTTCGAGTCGGCGTTGCCGGGTGACATGACAGGCATTCTCGAGTCGCTCCGCGGCCGGATGCCCGACTAGTCGGCGCCGAGTCAGCGCGTGGGCGGGATCCAGTGACTCGTTATCAAGATGCGCCAACATGGACTTTCAAGCGTGGCGATCCGGACTTGTGCGCCGGCCCGGACTCGGCTATCGTCGATCGCGTTTGGGGGACAGTTCTCGCTCCGCGGCGCCGCCGTCCGCTGAGGCGCATTTCCGGCGCGACCGCCGCCCGGACCAGGAGTCCGGGCGGCCGCGTGCATCGGAGCGGGACACGAGATTCGAACTCGCGACCCCAAGCTTGGGAAGCTTGTGCTCTACCAACTGAGCTAGTCCCGCATCGGTCGGCGGAGCATAGCGCCGGACCCGGGGCCCGGAAAGGCCTCTCCCGCAAGGGCGCGCTCGAGCTTGACCGTAGCGACCGGCGACAGTAATCACCACGATGCCGGCCGCCGAGGCGGCCCTGCAGCGCCCCGGAGGCCCCGTGAAACAAGCAACAGTTCTTTCCGTTTGCGAGTGCCAGGCGCGCCTCGGCGCAGAGCTCGACGAGAGCCGCTACGTGATCCGCGGCTGGGCACGCGACCCGCGCCGCAGGCAGGAGCGACCGGCCCCGGCCCACGCGATCGACAGCAGCGAGCCGTTGTTCGAGATCGCCTGGTACTGCCCGTTCTGCGTCCGCAACACGACTCGCGTCTTCGACGCGGATGGGCTCGGGTGGCGGGAAGTGCCGGCAGAACCCGCCGAAGGCACCGCCCAGGCGAGCTAGCGGCGAAGCCCCCACGTGTTTCCCGCAGCTGGGCCTCTCGAGTGGTCCGGCAAACGGCCGTCCATCCCACCGTGGACCGGCACCCGAGTCACCTGGGTCTGGCGGGTCCGGAAAAATTTGAACAGTATCTGCGCGGGGTTACGCCCGACAAGCCCTAGCGAGTCGAGATGGGACTACATTTCCTCTGATTCCTGCGGTAACCACGAAAGCTGTGATCTCCGCGTACCTCACATCCCACGCTGTCGCAAAGCTGGTGCGGGTCAGCCCCTCCACGGTGCTGTCCTGGATCGACAAGGGTCTTCTGCCGGCACACCGCACGCCGGGAGGGCACCGGCGCGTCGAACCGGCCGCGCTGGTGCGGTTCCTGCGCGACCACGACATGCCGATCCCGCGCGACCTGTCCAACGTGTCACGCCTGCTCGTGATCGACGACGAAGCGCCCTTCTTGAGCACCGCGCGGCGCTTCTTCAAACGGCACGCTCCGGCGCTGAAGGTCGAGACCGCCGATGGTGCGGTCGATGGTCTCCTGAAGGTTGGCACATTCCGTCCCGACGCAGTCCTGCTCGACGCCTTCATGCCTGGCATGGATGGGCTCGAGGTGTGCCGCAGGCTCCGGGCATCGGGAGCGACCGCACACATCCGCGTGGTGGCGATCACGGCCCACGCCTCCCGGGAGCTCGAAGCAGCGTTCCGGAAAGCAGGAGCCGTCGCCTGCCTCTCGAAGCCGCTGGAACCCGTGAGCCTGTTTGGCGCTCTCGGCCTCGAAGGCGCGCAGGAGGAAATCCGCACATGACAACCGAACCACTAGCCGACGCCGCGGCCGCATCGACCACGAGCTCAGCCACCCGACTGCGTGCGCGACGGCTCCGGGCTCGACGCATCAAGGTCGAGGAACTGAACCTCGGAACAATCGCTGCATCGGGGCGCCACGCCACGCTGGGCGACGTATCCGGCGTCGTGGAGGACCTCTCCCTTTCCGGCATGGCGATCGTGGTGCCCGCGGCAGCGCCGACCGCCAGCCTCGTCTTCATCGGCGACCGGCTCGAGCGACTCGGGGTGAGCTGCGACGAGGGCTCGTTCTACGAGGGCGACGCCTCGGTGCGCCGGGTCACCGAGCGCGACGGCGACCTCGTGCTCGGCATCGAGCTCGAATCGCGGGGTATCGATCTCGGGGAGCTTTACCGCCGGGGCACCCGCCACGGCTTTGCCGAGCGTCTGCACGCAGTCATCGAGACGTCGCACGCGGCGAACATCTCCAACGAGTTCAAGGCGTGGGTGGCCGACCTACGCGCGTACCTCGCGACAACCCGGGCTTTCCTCGACTCGGAAGAGCGCGCCCTGGACAGCCTCGACCGGTTCAGCCGCGACCAGGCGCTTTCGGCCTACCTCGACGAGATCGCTCCACAGGTTGTGGAGCGGATGAACGAGGCCTCGCACGAGCTCGGCGAGCTGGTCTCGGGGCTGCCGGAGGATCATCATCCACAGCACCGCGCCTATTTCCGCGCCCAGGTGCTGCCGCTGATCACCCATTCTCCCCTGCTCCGGCGCGCCTACGAGAAGCCGCTCGGCTACGCCGGCGACTACGAGATGATGAACATGCTCTACCGCGAGCACGCCGAGGGCGACTCGCTCTTCGCTCGCGCGCTGAACGTCTACGGCGCCCAGGAGCCCGCCGCGCAGGCCAACATCAATCGGCTGGACTATCTGGGCGCCAAGGTCCGCGCCCAGGTCGAGGCGTCCGGCGGCGAACGGGTGCGCCTGGCCAGCATCGGCTGCGGCCCGGCGCGGGAGCTGTCGTTGCTGCTCGAGCGCTCCCCCGAGCTCGGCCCGATGCTGGACGTTGCCCTCATCGACCAGGAGGAACGCGTCATCACCTACTGCGAGCGCACGCTGGGGCCGCTGGCGGCCAGCACCGGGGCACGGGTGCAGTTCATCCGCGAATCCATCCGCCGCCTGCTGACGGCCCGGCAACTCGCGACTGCGCTCGGCGAGCGCGATTTCGTGTACAGCGCCGGCCTGTTCGACTACCTGAACGAGCGTAGCTTCAATGCACTGCTCGGCGCGCTGTACGGAACTCTGGTGCCGGGCGGGCAGCTGGCGATTGGGAATGTTGCCGCCAACAATCCGACGCGTTGGTTCATGGAGTACTGCCTCGATTGGTTCCTGATCCACCGCTCGCCAGCGGACCTGCTGGCCTTCGCGGGTCGGCTCGACCCGGCGCCGACGCGGCTGGAGGTTGACGCCGAACCTCTGGGCGTCAACCTGTTCCTGCGCGTCTGGAAATGACCGGATCGGCGGCCGACAGCACCAGCTTCGAGCAGCACCTGGCCCAGGTGAACCTGTCCGGAGCGCGTCTCGGGTATCTGCTCTCCGCAATGCTCATGCCCGCCGGCTTCACGCTGGACTGGGCGATGGCGCCGCACCATCTCGTGCAGTTCCTCTGGTTCCGCGTCACTGCGAGCCTGGTCGCGCTCGCGCTTCTGGCCGTGTCCTATCTGCCCTGGGCGGAAGAGCATCCGGTGCTGCTCGGAGCCGGCCCTCCCCTGGTGTGTGCCAGCGGGATCGAGGCGATGATCCTCCAGCTGGGCGGCGTGGCGTCGCCCTACTACGCGGGGTTGAACCTGTGCATCCTCGCGGTTGGTGTGCTGTACACCTGGCATTGGCGGCACGCCGTCGCGGTCACCGGTGTCATCGCGTTGATGTGGCTTCTCCCCGGTGCATCCGAGGCCGCCCATGGGACGCTGTCGTTCAGACCGTTCTTCAACAACCTCTACTTCATCGTGCTGACCAGCGTGATCTCCGTTTCATCGACGGTCGTCCGCTACCGCTCTGCGGGGCGCGAGTACGACGCCCGCACCGGCCTCGCCCGCACCTCGAACGAACTCGAAGCCACGCTCGAGCGCCTGCGCGAGCTCGACCGGATGAAGAACGAGTTCTTCACCAACGTTTCGCACGAGCTGCGCACGCCGCTCACGCTGATCCTGGCGCCTGTCGAGGAGCTTCTGTCCCGCGCCCGGAACAGCCCCGACACCCGGTCGCTCGCGGTCATCCGGCGCAACGCCCAGCGCCTGCTGCGTCTGATCGACGACCTGCTCGATCTGGTGCGTCTGGACGTCGGAGGCCTCAGGCTGATCGTCAACGAGGTCGACCTCCCGGAGCTCGCGCGCCGCGTGCTCGAGGGCGTCCGCCCGGCAGCCGACGTCCGCGGCGTGGACGTCAGCCTGCAGGCACCCGAGACCACCGAGAACCTCTTCGGCGATCCCCACCGGCTCGAGATCGTGCTGACCAACCTGGTGGGGAACGCATACAAGTTCGTACCCGACGGCGGTCACATCCAGATCGTGGTGGAAGAGATCGACAACGCGGTCAGCGTCGAGGTCCGCGACGACGGCCCTGGCATCCCGCCCGCCATGCAGGAATGCATCTTCGAACGCTTCTACCAGGTCGAGGGCTCGGAGCGTCGGCGTCATGGCGGCGCAGGAATCGGACTGGCGCTGGCCCGTGAGCTGGTTCTGCTGCACGATGGCGAGCTGGGCGTGAAGAGCGAACCCGACGAGGGCTCGACCTTCCGGATGACACTGCCGACCGGACGCGCCCATTTCCGCCAGGAGGTCATCGAGCGCCGCCGGGTACAGGTCAACGATCATCCGAGCCGGCGGCTGATCGATTCGTCGCCGCATGAACCGCCCGACCCCACTGGCGGCGAGGCTTTGCCTCCGGCCGATGACGAGGAGGCGGTCATCCGGTTGGACGGCGGGCGCCGGCCGCGCGTGCTGGTCGCCGAGGACGAGGACGACCTGCGCGAGTTCATCTGTGCGGCACTGGACAGGCAATTCGACGTGAGCCAGGCCCGTGACGGCCGCGAAGCGCTCGAGCTCGCCAGAGCGGAACGACCGGACCTGGTGCTCACCGACGTGATGATGCCGCACGCGAGCGGAGCGGACCTGTGCCGCGCCATCAAGTCCGAGCCGCAGCTCAGGACGACGCCCGTCGTCATGCTCACCGCGCGCACCGGCTCCGACGCAGCGCTCGAGGGCTACAACGCGGGAGCGGATGAGTTCGTGACGAAGCCATTCCACAACCGCGTGCTCATCGCGCGCCTGCGTGCCCAGCTGAAGCTGAGAGCCCTGGGCCTCCAGCTCGCGGACCAGGCCCGGCTCGGGACAGCGGGCACGCTCGCGGCCGGCATCGCCCACGAGGTCAAGAACCCGGTCAATGCCGTGCTGAATGCGGCGCGTGTGCTGAAGAAGCCCGGACGAGGCAAGATTGCGCCCGAGCGGCTCCTCTCGGTCATCGAGGACGCCGCCGACCGGATCCTGGGCATCGTCTCGGCCCTCGAGCACCACGTGCGCCCCGCCGAAGGCGCGGGTTCCATGGCCTGCGACGTCCGCGTCGGTCTGGACTCGACGCTGCGGCTTCTGGCGCACCGGATGAGCAACATCGAAGTCGAACGCAGCTATGCCACCGAGCGGCTGGTCATAGCCCCCGCCCGCGAGTTGAACCAGGTGTTCCTGAACCTGCTCGACAACGCGGTCCGGGTCGAGCCCGCGCACATCTGGGTTCGTGTGGAAAGCACCGCGCAAGGCGTGCGCATCGAGATCGCAGACGACGGCCCCGGCGTTCCACCGGACGTCGCGTCCTTGATTTTCCAGCCTTTCTTCACCACGCGCGAGGTCGGCGAAGGCACGGGCCTCGGGCTTTACCTTTCGCGGCGGATCATAGACGATTGCGGCGGAGAGCTCGGGTACCGGCCACGGGAGGGGGGCGGTTCCGAGTTCATAGTGGAATTGCCAGCAACGGAGGCCCAAGCCGCATGACCCAACGTCCCAGGAACGCGGCGCGATGACCGCCAGCGTACTGTTCGTGGACGACGACGAGGGAAACCTCGTCGTCTGCTCCGCGGCGACGGGTGATGAATTCGACGTCCTGACCGCGCCCGGTGCTGAAGCAGCTCTCGAGCTCATGCAGCACCACGAGGTCGGAGTGCTCGTCGCCGATCAGCGCATGCCGGGCACCACCGGCGTCGAGCTTCTGGAACGCGTGAGGGGAGAGTATCCGGACACCATCCGGATTCTCATCACCGCCTACTCCGACCTGCCGGCCGCGATCGACGCCATCAATCGAGGGCAGGTGCGGCGCTATCTCAGAAAGCCGTGGGAGCCGGACGAGCTCAGGGCCGAGCTCCGCGACGCGCTGGACGTGTACAGCATGACCCGCCGCCTGGCCCAGATGGAGCAGCACCTGCGCGAGACCAAGCGCATCTACTCGCTGGGCGTCGTGGCGGCGGGTATCGCCCACGAACTGCGCAACCCCGTGGGCTGGATCAGCAATAACCTGACCCTCGCGCAGGCCGAGCTCGATGACATGCGCGAGGCGCTTACGGGGGAAAAGGTCGATGCCCGCGCTTTCCGGCAGAAGCTGGACGAGATCCGCGAGGGCCTGGACGACGCCGTCAGCGGGGTGAAGCGCATCGTCGACATCGTCCGGGGCATCGAGATGCCAATCCGCGCCAGTGACACCGAGCTCGTCGAGCTCGGCGAGATCCTGCGCTTGACCATCCGAATCGTCCATGGCGAGCTGAAACAGCGCGCGCACCTCGACCTGCAGATCGGCGAATCGATGAAGGTCAGGGGCTCGAGCACGAAGTTGAGCCAGGTCGTGCTCAATCTGCTCGTCAACGCCGTCCAGGCGCTGTCACATCGCCCGCGCGACGAGAACCGTATCTCCGTCTCGCTCTACCGCGCCGGACCATGGGCGCGGATCGACATCGCCGACAACGGCGAAGGGCTCGCCGCAGAGCACATCGACCGCATCTTCGATCCGTTCTTCACCACCAAAGCGGCCGGGGGCAGCGGCCTCGGCCTCGCGATATCCAGGACGATTGCCGAGGAGCTCGGCGGAACCATCGAGGCCTCGAACCTGGAGGAGGGCGGCGCGCTGTTCCGCTTCTCCGTGCCTGCGCTCTGATGCCCTGAGGCCCGCGCGGAGCGACCCAAGCGACTAGGCAGCGTGCAGATGCTCGACGCCTTCGCCGTGGCGCACCTGCTCGAGCAGCAGGCTCGTGACCCGCGCGCGCGCCATGTCCCGCGCCCGCTGCCGGAGCCACGTGGCCTGGCCGAGCGCCTGCACCGCTTCGTCCCTGTGACCAGCGCGCAGACATTGCGCAGCATAGAGCGTCCAGAGCCGCGCGTCGTCGCCCTGCAAACACGCAGCTTCGCGCAAAGCGATCATCGCGCGCCGATGCTTACCCCGACGCCGCGCCCGGCGCGCCCGCGCCAGCAGCCGCTCCTTCCGGGATTGTCCCAGTAGTGTCGCGGGAGTTGTGAACTTGCGGCGCATGATGACGACCTGTCGGTCCAGATGGCGGTCGGTTGCTGCCAACCTTCATTGATCTCGACGACGTGGATACGGCAAAGTTCCCGACGTCTACGCGGATACCGATGCGAAGCTCGTGCCAACGCGGCTGGGTCTTCGCTATGCGCGACCACGGCGACAACCTTTCCCGTTGAACGTCAAGCACTTGCGCTCTTGGCGCAGCGCGTCGAGGCACACGTGCCCGCGGCGAGGCACCCGGATCGGCGTGTCATGCCGCTGCCAGCCGATTCCGCCGCATCTGGATCTGCCGCCTCAGGCGTCGAACGAGGAGCGGTAGAGCGCTAAGAGGTCGTTCCGGGTGTAGGCTCTCGGGTTGGCGTGGTGACAGGCGTCCTCGAACGCCTTGTCGGCAAGCGCGGGAAGCTGGCCTTCACGCACACCGGCCCCGGAAAGCCCCACCGGCAGTCCGATGGCCGCCCTGAGCTTGCGGAGCGCAGCAGAACACGCGCCGCGCTCCGCTTCACCGCCCAGCAACAGCCCCACATGCAGCACGCGTTCGAGCGCGGCCTGTTCGTTGAAGTCGACCACCGCGGGAAGGCACAGCGCGTTGGCCAGACCGTGATGCAGACCGCACTCGCTCGACAGCGGATGGGCGAGCGAGTGGCATGCGCCCAGGCCTTTCTGGAAGGCGACGGCGCCCATCATTGCAGCCTTCATCATCCCGCCCCGCGCCTCGATGTCCGCGGGATCCGCCATCACGGCCGGTAGGCAAGTCGCCACGAGATCGATGCCGGCCAGCGCGATCGCGTCGGCCATCGGGTGGTCGCCCTTCGACAGATACGCCTCGACGCAGTGGGTCAGCGCATCGAACCCCGTGGCGGCCGTAGTACGCGCCGGCATCGATCGCGTCAGCTCGGGGTCGAGGATCGCTACCCGCGGCAGGAGCGACGGCGCGAAGATCACGGTCTTCCGTCCGGTGGAGCGCAGTGTGACCACCGCGGAGCGCCCCACCTCGCTTCCGGTTCCCGCCGTCGTGGGCAGCGCAATGATCGGCGGCAGATCCGCCGGAATGTGGCGCCACCCATCCACGGCGTCGTCCAGCTCCTCGAACGGGCGCTGGACGCGCGCACGGAGCGCAACGAGCTTGCCAGCATCCATCGAGGAACCGCCGCCGATACACACTACGCCGTCGGCCCGGTGCTTCGCGAATGCGGCGCATCCCTGCTCGACGTTCTCCTCGATCGGGTTGCCGTGGACGCCGTCGAACACGCGCGTCTTGATGCCGGCCGCCTCGAGCGACTTCTGCACCCTGTCGCCAAGTCCCGCCTTCACGACACCGGCGTCGGTCACGATGAGCGCGCGCTGCATGCCGGCGCCTTCGGCCTCCTGTCCACTCCGCGCGGCTTCTCCGGCCCCGAAGACGATGCGTGTGGGAAAGCTCCAGATTGCTGTCATGTCGACCTTGTAGCCTTTCCGGGGCGAGCGCGCCCGTAGGGTTCTCCGGTGACGGGCCTCCCGCCGCGGTCAGATTGCTTCGAAGTAGCGCTTGAGCTCCCAGTCGGTGACCGCGGTGCGGTAGGCGCGCTCCTCCCAGTCGCGGGTCCGCACATAGTGGTCGACGAATTCTGCCCCGAACAGCTCGACCGCCGCCTTGCTCGAAGCCAGCAGCCGCGTCGCTTCGCCGAGCGTCACGGGCAGGCGCTCGGGGCCCTCCGTTCCCGGATCGCCGACGCTCTCGGGTGGCAGCTGCGCGTCGTGCTCGATTCCCCACAGACCACTACCGAGCGCTGCGGCCATGGCCAGATAGGGGTTGATGTCCGCGGCGCATTGGCGATGCTCCACCCGGAGCGCGCTGCTACTTTCGAGACCGATCACGCGGAGCGCGCAGGCGCGGTTCTCGACGCCCCAGGACGGGACGAGCGGTGCCCATAGCCCAGGGACGTAGCGCTTGTAGCTGTTCACGGTCGGCGACACCATCGCGGTCAGCTCGCGCATCAGCGCCATCTGACCGCCGATATAGCGATGCATGACCCGTGACATTCCGCGGGGTCGCTTCGGGTCGTAGAACACGTTCCGGTCCCCGCGCCACAGGCTCTGGTGGACGTGCCCACTGCAGCCCGGCAGCTCGGAGTTCCACTTGGCCATGAACGTCACGGACAGCCCGTGCCGCGCTGCGATCTGCTTCATGCTGGTCTTGAACAGCGCTGCCTGGTCCGCGGCTCGGAGGGCGTCGTCGTAGCGGATGGCCGCCTCGTACACGCCCGGTCCGGTCTCGGTATGCAGGCCCTCGATCTCGATATCGAACTCGCGCATGCTGTGCAGGATGTCGTGCATCAGTGCCGAGTCCTGCCCCGAACGTACCCAGCTGTAGCCGAACATGCCGGGATCCAGGGGCGACAGATCGCGGAAGCCCTTGGCCTGCAGCGTGTCCCGTGTCTCCTGGAACAGGAAGAACTCGAACTCCGCGGAAAAGCGCGGCTCGTAGCCCAGGTCGCGCGCGCGATCGATCACGCGGCGGAGCAGCGAGCGCGGACAGGCCGGATGCGGGCGGTCCTGTGCGTCGCGGAAGTCGCAGAGCATCGCGGCGATGCCGGGCTCCCACGGCGACAGCCGCAGCGTCGAAGGATCCAGCACCGCGTGCGCGTCGGGATAGCCGGTATGGGGCCCGGTAATGCGACCGTTGTCGTACAGAACGTCGGCCACGTCCCATCCGAAGATCACGTCGCAGAAGCCGAAGCCCTTGGCCAGAGCCGAGCGCAGCTTGTCGAGCGAGACGTATTTGCCGCGGAGAACACCGTCCACGTCAAAGCCGCCGATCTTGGCGTGCGTGACAGCGCGCTCTTCGAGCCCGGCGACGAGCTGGCTGGCCTTTTCCAGAGCGTGCGCACCCCGGTCTATCGGCGCCTTCGAGCGCCTTTCGCGACGCGTCCGCGACTTCGCTCTGGTACGCGGGGCGGTCTTCTTCGTAGCTCGCTTGCGGGTCGTGGCCATGCCCCGGAGCCTACACGACCCGGGCGCCGCCTGTGCCCGTCGTGAAGCGCGCGCGGTACGCTCAGGCCGAGGGGTGGACTTCGTCCGGGCCGACCCGCGCGAGCACGTCGACCAGTTCCTCGACCGGGTACGGCTTGGCCAGGTAGTGGACCACGTGTGGATCGCCGAGCAGCTCGGACGCGATGTCCTCGACCGAATAGCCACTGGTCAGGATGACTGGAGCCGCGCAGCCGATCTGCCGCATTCGCTCGAGGACCCGCCCCGCCGAGCCGTGGGGCAGGTTGACGTCGAGCAGCAGCGCGTCGAAATCCGAAGTGTTCGCTTCGAGGACCTGTATCGTCTGCTCCACGCTGGAAACCGTCCTGGTCCGGTAGCCGTACTGGGCGAGGAGATCGGCCGTCAACGAGGCGAGCCGCTGCTCGTCGTCGCAGATGAGCACCACCGGGTCCGTCGCCGCCCTCGCCACCGGCGCGGACTGCGATCGCGTGTCCCTCGTGCCCGCCTCGTCCACGCGCTCGCGGAAACCGAGCAGGCGCTCTGTCATTGCCTCGGCTTCTAGTGTCGCGGCGCTCGCGGCATCGAGTGCCGCGCGCACCGCATCGGGATCGCCGCAGCTGGCACGTGCTCGCTCCAGGCTGTCCTGGATCCTCGTGACCAGGTCATCGACGTCGCGCCCCACGCTTTCAGCCAGGCGCTCCAGCGACTCCATGCGCACCGCCCGCTCCAGCTTGGTCTGGAGGCGCTTGCGCTCCGAGATGTCGCGGAAGAACACAAGGCTCGAGAGGCTCCCGTCGAGCGGCGCGGGCGAAGCGGAGATCTCGACCACGACGGGATGGCCCGCCTTGCAGACGAACACCTGCTCCGTCGGTGCCACCTGCCCGTTTCCGGCAAGGCCCCGCAGCGCGTTCTGTGCCGACTGTCGGTGGTCGGGATGCTCGAAGTCCAACACGGAACGGCCGACGATCTCGTCGGCGGACTGGTAGCCGAGCAGCTGCACCGCTGCCGGATTGACGTAGAGCAAGACGCCCTTGCGATGCACCGCGATACCGTCGCTGGCCGAGTCGACCATCAGTCGGAAGCGTCTCTCCGAAGCCTCGAACGCCTCGACGGTCAGCGCCTGCTCGCTGCGGTCCTCGAAAGCGACGCTCGCTGCCTGGACGCTCCCGCCAAGGCGGAACGGCATCACATGCAGCCGGCACGGGCCAGCGCGTCCAGCAACGAGCGGGAGGTGCGGAGCCTCGACCACCACCGCGTCGCCCAGTGCCGCGCGGCGGAGCGCTGCGTTCAGCCTCCCATCATCCCCGACCAGCAGGGAGACGCCTCGCACCTGGTCGACCGGCAGCGCCGGTCCAATCCAGCCAGCGAGAGTGCGGTTGACCCTGACGCAGCGGCCATCGAGGCGGACGATCGCAAAGCCATTCGGAGCGAAGTCGAGCGCCTCGCACACGAACCGCGCTGCCTCGTGCAGCGGATCCGCCTCTCTCGGTATGTTTGCCGTACCCTCCACGCGCGCACCCCCTCCCCCACGGAGACTAGCCACTCTACAGCCGCCTGGCTACGAGACAATGCAGGCGACGTTCTCCCATTTTTCTCACGAGCCCCGTGGAAACAGCCGGTAGATGAGCAGAACAACGCCCGCCACCATGAAGAAGCCGGCCACATAGCCTGCCGGGATGGGGCCAAACGTCAGCACATTGCCGCTGGAAGACGCGACGGCCTGGTCGACGAGGGTCAGCACGATGCTGGCCACGAGCAGGACCGCGCCCGGAAGGATACGGCGGAGCATCGTCGGCTCGCTCCGGATGACGGGCTGCACCGCTGGGAGATCGCTTTCCGGACGTGCCGGCAGCAGGCTGGAACCAGGCGGCGGCGCACCCGGCGCCGGCTCGGTCGTGGCCCGCCTCGATTCCGGCGGATCGGGCGCGGACCAGCTCGGCGAGCTCTGGCCGGCCTTCCCGACGGCGGGCCAGGAAGTCCCGCTGGCCGAGCGGCCCGAGGGGGGCGCGACAGAAGAGGCCGCAGCCGGCCACGCATCCCCGCTTCGGTGCGCGGGGGAGGCGCTAGGCGGCGCCGACACTGCGCGCAGCGATCCGCTCGACAACCTGCGCACGGGCTCCTCGCCGGGCGCTAGATCCAGTGCCAGATCGACCCCCGCCGAGTCGTCGAAGTCGATCACGCCCGAGAACGCCGGCATCGAGTCGCTCGAGGCGGTGCGGGAACGCGGTGCGGGCTTGTCGAACGCTAGATCGGGAATGGCGACGGCCGCGGCAGGCGGTGCGGCCGCGGCGGGGGCAGCCTGCGGCCGGGGAGAGACGTGCACCGGAGCCGGCGCCGCGGGCGTCCCGCCGCCAAGCTCCGGCGCGTTCCCCGCCAGCGCGACCGGGTCCAGCGTCGCCGCCTCGCGCTCGTCCGGCACGGCCCGCGGCTGCAGCCCCGAGATGCGCGACGAGCGCTCGGGCATGGCCGCCTCGATCGTCTCGACGCGGGGTACGACGCCGCCCTCCGAGCGTTCGTCCCGGAACGTGGCACCGGCAGGGCGCACCGAAGCCGTGCGCGGCTCGACGACACCTGCCGCCCGCAGGAGGTCGTCCCAGAACGCGCCGGCTTCGGCATAGCGATCGCGCGGATCCAGAGCGAGAGCGCGCACGAACACCCCCTCGACCTGGTCGCTGACCACGAGGCCTTCCGTGCGCGGCGTCGGCCGCCGCGTCGCGTCGAGAGCGGTGCCCATCATGGCGGCCTGATCGCCATCGATGATCGGGCGGCCGGCCATCACTTCCACCAACGTGAGCGCCAGGCCCCACACATCGGTCCATGGTCCGGTCTGACCGAAGCGCTTCGGCACCCACTGCTCCGGAGCTCCGTAGGCGGGCGTGAAGGACGCCAGGGCGCTGTGCGTCTGGCTGGCCCGCCCTGCGACCTGGCTGGCAACGCTCTTGGCCTTGCCGATGCCGAAGTCCAGGATCTTGACCACCCGCTCCCCTGCTACATTCGCAACGAAGATGTTCTCCGGCTTGAGGTCGCGGTGCACGATCGAAATCGGTCCGTCGGGCCCCATGTAGTTGTGGGCGCGCTCCAGCGCGCGGGCGACCGGCGTCAGCAGCTTGACCAGCTTCTTCAGCGACAGCGGGGAGAGCCCGTCCTCCTTGCGGCGCTCCATGATCGCGTCGAGCGTCTCCCCCTCCAGCCACTCCAGCGCCATGAACGGCATGAAGGTGCCGTCGGCCATGGTCACCGCATCCACGTGCAGCGGACGCACCACGGTCGGGATGCTCGCCGACAGCCTGAACAACAGCTCCGCCTCACCACGGAACTGTTCGAGAAATTCCTCCTGATGCGCGGCGCTGAGCTGCTGCGGGATCTTCAGGCACTTCAGCGCGACTGGCGCGCGGAAACCGGTGTGGCGGGCGCGGTAGACCACGCCGAACCCACCTTCGGCCACAACCGTCTCCACCTGGTATGCGCCGACAATGACGCTCCCCACGATTCCGAAGACGTCGTCCGCCATGTGCTCTTGCCGCCCCCTCTCTTCTAGGCAAAACGCGGGCCCATAGCATACCAGATCGCCCTGTTCTGCACACCCCGCAGCAGACCGGCTGGCCGACTCCGGGCGCTGATTGGAAAGGTTGTGGTGGGCCGATGAGCGGAGAGCAAACGCGACCCGGATTCGGGTCCGGGATTGGCGCGACGGTCCGCGGCGCCGGATTCCTCGCCCGGAGCCCCCGCGCGTGGCCCTACGCGCTGATACCAGCGGCAATCCTGGTGGCGCTCGGCACCCTGCTCGTCGTCTTGTCCGTCCACTTCGTGCAGCCCGCGATCGCGGATCTGATGCCGGCTTCTTCCCACTGGTACTGGCAGATGGGGCGCGGGTTCATTTCCTGGCTCGTGACGATCCTTGCCGGCGTGCTCGGGCTCCTCCTGGCACTGGCAGCCACACCACCGCTCAGCGCCCCGGCACTGGAGCATCTGGTCGAGCTCGAGGAGCGCGAGCTCGGGGTGAGCCAGCGACAGTCCATCGGATTTCTGGCGGAGATCTGGTGCGGCCTGAAAGCGCAGGCGGCAGCAGCCATGTTTGCCGGGCCGCTGCTGGTCGTTCTGTGGATCGTCGATCTGCTGTTCCCGCCGGCTTCGGTGGTGACCGTTCCACTCAAGGTGCTCGTCACGTCGCTCGCGCTCGCGTGGAATCTCTTCGACTATCCACTCACCCTGCGCGGCGTGCCCTTGCGCGCCCGTCTCGCCCTCGTCGTCAAGAATCCGGCAGCCACACTGGGCTTCGGCGCCGGCTGCACCGTCCTGTTCCTGGCGCCGTGTTTCGGCGTGTTGATGCTTCCCGTGGGCGTGGTGGGAGCAACGCGATTGGTGTGGCAGCTCCTCGAAGCGGATCCCACGCTCCTACCCACCCTGACGCGGCGCGCGGACGGGGCGAGCGGCGCCGCTACCGGAGCGGGCGAGCGGGTCTAGCCCCTCGATTCTCTTGAATCGAGCGGCTAGACGACCGCGGAGCGGTCGAGGGGGAGGCTCGGCGAAGCCGAGGGGGCGCTGCTGCGCCCCCAACAAACCGTGCTAGTCCCGCGTTGCGC
>Ga0114931_10000115_pt1 | contig 87785 bp, 65 predicted proteins | sample 2SBtaG_FD_89579 | JGI IMG/M metagenome (GOLD analysis project Ga0114931, IMG submission 89579) | Deep subsurface microbial communities from Kolumbo volcano to uncover new lineages of life (NeLLi) - 2SBTROV14_V59a metaG | ecosystem: Environmental > Aquatic > Marine > Volcanic | place: Kolumbo...
CGGAATACCGGCTGGCATCGGGCGACCAGGTCAAAATTACCGTCTACGGACATGAAGATCTTTCCGGCGTATTCGAGATCGACGGCAGCGGAGAGATTTCGCTGCCGCTGATACGCGAGATCGTTGCCGCCAAACTGACTGCCGGCGAGCTGGAAGAACGAATCATTGCCGCCCTGAAACCGGATTACCTGAAACATCCGCGAGTCAGCGTGGAAGTCATGAATTACCGTCCCTACTATATTATCGGCGAGGTGACTTCACCGGGCAGCTATCCCTATGTAAACGGCATGAATGTGATCAATGCCGTCGCCGTCGCCGGCGGCTTTACCTACCGTGCGCGCAAGGGTCGTATCACGATCAAACGCACGCTCGATGACGAGACCGTCGAAATCAAGGCAAAACCGGAAACGCCGGTCCTGCCCGGTGATGTCATCCAGGTTCCGGAGAGGTTTTTCTGATGCACCAGACGGCAAGCACCCTTCCCGCGACGGGACTGCCACCGTCTGTTCCGGCCACGGAGGACGATGTCGGCATCGGTGAAGTACTTGGCGTACTGCGCCGGCATTTCTGGGTATTGATCGGCATCATGGCCCCGTTGCTGGCACTGGCCGCAGGCATCGTTTTCAGCCTGACGCCGCGCTATACCGCCGAAGTGCTGATCATGATCGAAGCCCAGGACAACAGTCGGTTCGTGTCGCTGGATTCTGTGGTTGCGGGCCTTTCGGGCGATGCCGAATCCATACAGAGCGAAGCTTACGTGTTGTCCTCCCGCGCGTTGGCCGACCGCACGATTCAGAAGCTGAAACTCGATCAGGATGCCGAATTCAACCACGACATCGACCCCCCATTGTCATCCGCCGCCGCCTACAGCCGGATCACGGACCGCTATCTCGATCACCTGACCATCGCACCGATGGAAAACTCACGGGTTATCGCCGTGCGGTTCTCTTCCGAAGATCCGAAAAAAGCCGCCCTGATTGCAAATACCGCGGCCGATGAGTATCTGCAGTCCAGGCTGGAAACAAAATTCGAACTGACACACCAGGCCAATACCTGGCTCGCAGAACGCATCGATGAATTGCGTACCCAGCTGGCAAAACAGGAACGCATCATCGAACAGGCGCGCAGCGATCTGGGCCTGCTCGAAGGTAACGGGGTCACACTGGCATCCCAGCAACTGATCGAACTGAACACGCAGCTGGTCATGGCCAGAACCGCCAGGGCGGAAGCCGAGGCCCGACTGAACCAGGTACAACACCAGGCAACCACGCGCCAGGGCGCCGATACGATGATCGAGGTGCTCGAATCGCCTTTGATCCAGCGGCTTCGCGAGCAGGAAGCCGAAGTCGAGAGGCGCGTTGCCGAACTGTCTTCGGAACTCGGCGACAGGCATCCGCACATGATCCAGCTACGCGCCGAAGCAAAGGACCTGCAGGACCGGATCAACCGTGAGGTCGGCAAAATCGTCGCCGGCCTGCGCAACCAGGTCAATGTCGCCCGGGCCCGTGAAGCTTCGCTGCAAAAGAGCCTGGAGCAACTCAAGTCGCGTGTGACGGTGGCCAACAAGGACGATATCGGATTGCGTGCCCTGGAACGGGAAGCGGATGCCAACCGGGCGCTGCTCGATACCTTGCTGCTGCGACAAAAAGAGACCCTGTCCCAGGACAATAACGATTTCCAGCAACCCGATGCCACGATTTTCTCGCGTGCCGACGTACCGGCAGAACCGTCCTATCCACGCACCATCATCATCATCGGCATTGCGTTCATCGGTTCGCTGGTTCTGGGCCTGCTGGTGATCCTGATCATCGAATTGCTCGACAGCGGCTTTCGCAGCGGCGAACAATTCGAACGGGCCACCGGGGTTCCATCGATCGGGTTCATTCCAAAAGTGACCAGGCCGGGTGAATACAAGACCATGGCCGGTTACCTGGCTGGCAGGCCGTCGTCGGCGTTCGGCGAGTCCATGCGCACGCTGAACTGGAGCCTGCAACTGGCCTCCCCCGACGATCCTCCGCGCATCGTGCTGATCACCTCGTCTTTACCCGGCGAAGGCAAGACCACGGTCGCCAGTTGCCTGGCGACGGCACAAAGCAAGGCCGGTCAGCGCGTCGTGCTGCTCGATGCGGATATTCGTCGACCCGAATGCCACACGCTCACCGGTCTCGATCTGGAACCGGGTCTGACCAACCTGCTGGCCGGCCAGACCGATCTCGATTCGGTGCTGGCAGCCAGCGAATGGTCCGGCCTGTCCGTACTGCCCGCCGGAACGCCGAGTCCGCAAGCGCCGAATCTGCTCGGTTCGCAACGGATGAAAGACCTGCTCGCCCAATTGTCTGACCGTTTCGATCTGATCGTCATTGATTCGCCGCCGATGATGGCGGCAGCCGATGCACGCATACTCGCGCAACTGGCCGATGCGACGGTCCTGACCGTGCGCTGGGGCAAGACCCGGCGCCGCACGGTCCGGCTGACGGTACACCAGCTACAGGCTGCCGGTGCAAAACTGGCGGGCGGACTGTTGACCTTGGTCGATGTCCGGCGCAACGCACGCTATGGCTATGGAGATTCCGGTGCCTACAGCGGATCCCTCGAAAAATATTACGCCGGCTGAACAACTGCATTCGCCCGGCGCCGGGGACCTCGCCGGCAAGTCACAGACTGACAGCTCCCGCTTTTCTCCGGCCGGGGCCACCGGCAAGCGCCTGCACATCCTGCTGATTCTCGAAGCCGCGGGCGGCGGCGCAGGCCGACACGTCATCGACCTGGCGCGTGGCCTGCTCCGGCGCAATCACAATGTTTGCCTGGTCTATTCACCCGATCGCGCCGAGCATGGCTTCAGCCGGGCCATCGAAAACATGACCGGGCTGTCGGTTCACCCGTTGCCGATGCGCAGATCGGTCAGTATCGCAGACCTGCAACAGGTCCGGGCGCTGCGCGCATTGATCGACGACATCGGTCCGTTTGACGTCGTGCACGCGCACAGCTCCAAGGCCGGTGCGCTGATGCGTCTGGCTCTGATCAACAAACGGATTCCTTGCGTATATACGCCCCATGCCTTCATCACATTGAATCCGCAATTGCGCTGGCCCGCGCGCTTCGTATACGCAAATGCGGAAAGGTTGCTCGCGAAGCTGGGCGGACCGATTATCTGCGTCTCTGAACACGAACGTCGTCACTCACGCCGGCTGGGCATTGCCGAACAGCAGCTGGCCGTGGTCCACAATGCCATCGAGACACTGCAGGAAGGCGAGCGGAATATAGTGCGCCGTGACTGGGGTCTCGATACCCACACCGTCTGCATCGGCTCGGTCGGACGACTGTCGCAGCAAAAAGCCATGGACAGGCTGATTACCGCCTATTCGATCAGTCCTGCCGCGCAGCTGGACAGTTGCCTGATCATCGCAGGTACCGGGCCGCAGTTCCGCCCGCTTCGGCGCCTGATCGACAAACTCGGTCTGAACCGCCGGGTCAGGCTGGTCGGCGCCGGTGACGGACCCAGGCTGATGGCCGGCTTCGATATTTTCGCGTTGAGCAGTTGCTATGAGGCCTGTCCCTATGTACTGCTGGAAGCGACCGAACGCGGCTTACCGATCGTGATGACGGACACCGGCGGCGCCGGTTCGATTGTCAGGGACCGGGAAAACGGCTATGTCGTACCGCAGAATGACCTGGAAGCCTTCGCCTCGAAGATGGGCAAGCTGGTCGACGATCCGGAGCTGCGCCGACGCATGGGAACGGCCGCCGGAACCCGGCGACACGGCATGGATGAAATGCTGGATCAAACCCTGGCGGTTTATCGCCGGGCCGGCGAATTGGTCGCCACACACTGACGATCAGTGACTGTTTTCGCCCTTGATGACGGCGAATGCGGTGCGCACGATGATGATCAGGTCAAGCAACACCGACCAGTGTTCGATGTAGTACAAGTCGTGCTCGACGCGCCCGACGATGTCAGCCCTGGTTTCGGTGTGACCACGCCAGCCATTGATCTGGGCCCAGCCGGTGATCCCCGGTTTCACCTTGTGCCGCACGGCATACTCATCGACCACATCCTCATACAATGTATCGCCGGCTTTGGCCTGAAGGGCATGCGGGCGGGGGCCGACAACCGACATTTCACCGCGCAGCACATTGAATAGCTGCGGCAGTTCATCGAGGCTGAACCGGCGCAGGAACGCACCGACGCGGGTGACCCGCTCATCGCCGGGACGCACCAGCCGGTCGGCATGCTGATCCATCCGGTCGCTGTACATGGTACGAAACTTGAACACATCGATCAGGTGGCCCTTGAAACCGCAACGCGGCTGCCGGAATAACACCGCCCCCGGGCTGTCGATTTTGATAGCGATCGCGATGACGGCCATGAACGGCAGCGCCACCAGCAGAAACAGGCTTCCCAGGATATAGTCCATGACTTTCTTGATCAGGGCGGACCAGCCGGCAACCGGGGTATCGAGAATACTGAGCATCGGTACGCCGTACTGGAAACTGGTGCGACGATGAAAAAAATCCGCACCGACGAACTCGGGGCTGAGCCTGACGTCCGTCGGCAACACCGACAGCATGTGCGTAATCGTCATCAGGCGCTCATCGGCACCCCAGGGCAATGCGATCAGAATCTCGTCGGCCCGGTGAGTCCGGGCCCAGTCCACCAGGCCATGCAAATCCCCGATGACCGGATAACCCATGTCTTCCTCCGAACGACGGGTTTCCCGGTCGTCGAATATGCCGATGATCTGATTCCACGGCTCGCCGATGGATTCGATATGCCGAATCAGTGCAGCACCCTGTTTGCCGGCGCCGTAGATAATGATGTTTCGGCCCAGCTGTCCGTCTTTCGCCATGCGTCGCAAAGCGGCCGTCACACCGAACCGGCCGGCGGGCACCAGGAATAAACAGGTACCTAGCCATGAAAATGCCCATACCCTGGAAAACTCGTGAGAAATTTTCAGGGCAAAAGTGCAAGCCAGTAAAATCAGGAAAATCCCGAGTATGATCATGATGATGCGGACCAGCTGCCGGCCCGGATGAATGATCCGCGTAAACCGGTACAGGCCGATGATCGAAAATGACTGCAGCGTCATCAGCGTAAAAGCGGTCACCGCACCGGCATATTCCAGAAACTTTTCCGGTTCGGAGCGACTCAGATAAGCCGCATAAATCAACATCCCGGTACCGGCAATAATGGCTGCATCGATGAACGCAGTGCTGCCGGCCACGATACTTTTCGACAGCCGCAAATGCCTCAGCCCCCGCTTGTTCGCGTCGATTTTCACGGCGTCCGGTTTACTGGCCATCGGTATATCAATTGCGTATTACTGTTCTGATGCAGAAATTCGGCAATCCCGGCGCGCGCAACCACACTGGATAATGTCCAATTCCGGACACCGGGAAGAGCTGTTACGATAACATGCTGTCACAATAAAAATGCTCATGATTACATAATGTTATGTAAAATTTACCAAGCACTGCATTAAGCTATCCGGCCCGTAAAGTCCGTCCCGTCCGTCCAGGAACACCGACAAACATGCCCATTCGATTTTTGCCCTGCGGATTGAAGATTAACCTGACTCCGGACCGAAAGGGATGAGCCGCGTCGCAGTCCTTATCCCGGTATTGAATCAGACGCAGGCTCTGCTCCGGACGCTCCGGTCGGTCGATCGCGAGGAGGCCGATCTGGAGTTTTTTGTCGTCGATGACGGCAGCTCGCCACCGGTCAGCCTGACTGCCGGGGACTTTCGTCACACGATACATCTGATCTCCCTGAAAGAGAACCGGGGCTGTACGGTGGCGCGCAACATTGCGTTGAAACATATCTTCAGCGGCAATTTCGATTACGTGGCCCTGCAGGATGCCGGAGACGTGGATGTGGGTGAACGGATGCAGCGACAAGCCGATTTTCTGGACAGGCATTCGAATGTGGCCGTCGTCGGCGCCTGGGCGCAGTATGTCGATCGTACCGGCGAACCGCTGTACGTCTATAAAGCCCCGGCAACGACCCGGGAAATCCGCAACCGCATGCCCTACGTATCCGCCTTTGCTCATCCGGCCAGCATGATCCGCATCGCAGCGCTGGAAACGGTGGGTGTGTACGATCCCGCCTATCGAATCGCCAGCGACTACGAAATATTTTTCCGCCTTACCAAAACCTTCGAAACCGCCAATCTGCAGGAAGTCATGATCAACAAGGAAGACAACCCCCACAGCCTGTCGATCGGTAAACGCAAGCGTTCGTTGCTGTATCGTCTGCGTGCCCAATTCCGGCATTTTTCCGGCCCGTCGGTGCATTCTTACCTCGGCGTGTTATGGACCCTCGTGCTGCTGGTATTTCCCTACCGCATCGTTGTTGCCGTGAAGCGCTGGCGCGGCTTTGCCCATTAGAGGCACCGGCAGACGAAGATGAACGAGACGACGACAAACCCGAACCCTGGCACCGGATTGCTGGTGATCGGTATCGACTCCGGGGACCGTCACCTGATCAGGCAGTGGACCGGGGCCGGCCTGCTCTCCAATTTTTCACGACTGTTTGCCACCGCGGCGTGGGGAGATTCCGGCAATCCGACCGGCATGGTGGCCGGGACAGTCTGGCCGACTTTCTATATGGGTATATTGCCCGGCCGCACCGGGCGGTTTCGCGGTACCACCCAGTTTGTAGCGGGAACCTATCGTCACGCCGATATCGACCGGGAGCGGTTCGCCTTCCCGACTTTCTGGAATGTATTGAGCCGGGCGGGCAGGAAATCGACGATTATCGACGCGCCCTACGCTTTTTTATCGACCGAGCCCAATGTGACCCAGCTGGTCGACTGGTGCTCGCACTCGGCCTGGAAAGACGGTGCGACAATCAGTTCCCCGCCGGAGCTTGCCGCCACGGTCAAGGCACAATTCGGGCGCGACCCGGTCGGCAAGTGCGATTTCGCGCCGCTGACGAATGCTGCGGAGTTCAGACATTTCCGCGACGGACTCATCGAACGTATCAGCCGGAAAACCGACTTCACGCTGCAGCAAATCGCGATGCGGAAAACCGACTTGCTGATGAATGTGTACAGTGAATGTCATTGCGCCGGCCACCAGCTCTGGCACGTACACGATCCGTCTCACCCATTACATGATCCGGCCTTGCTGCAGGAACTGGGCGGCGATCCGGTCCTGGCCGTCTATCAGGCCATGGACACCGCCCTGGGGCGCCTGCTCGACGGCGTCGACCCGCAGACCCGGGTCATGGTTTTTTGCAGCCACGGCATCGGTCCCGGCTATACGGGCACGCATCTGCTCGACGAGATGCTGCTGCGTATCGAAGGCCTGAAATCGCCACGTCGTCGCCAGTCGCTCGCACAGTCCATGGTTGCCTCGTGGACCCGGATGCCGCAGGCCGTGCGCACCCGCTTGACGCCGCTGCAAAAACGCCTGTGGCCGGGCCTCAAGGCCGGCCTGGTGCAACCGGGCAAAGGCAGACGTCAATTCTTCGAAATTATCATCAACGATGCCAGTGGCGGAGTGCGGCTGAATGTCAGGGGGCGCGAGCCCGAAGGTATCGTGGACCCCGGGGTGCAATACGACGAGATCTGCTCAATGCTCACGCGCGAACTGCTGGCCGTGCGAAACCCGCAAACCGGCCAGCCCCTGGTCGCACGGGTACTGAAAACCCGCGATTTGTATGGCGGAGAACACGTCAATCGACTACCGGATTTGATGGTGATCTGGAACCGGGCCGGGCCGATCGGCACGGCCGAGTCCGACCGTATCGGGCTGATCTCGAGAAAATTTGTCTTCAGGAATCACCGGACCGGCGATCACACCGAGGACGACGGGTTGTTTTTCGTGCTGGGCCCCGGGATCGAACCACAGGCACTGGAGAAAATTTCGGTGGCCGATCTGGGCCCGACGATCACGGCGATGCTCGGGACCGAATTTGACGGCGTCGACGGCCGTCCCATCGAGGCGCTGATCGACCGATGAAAATCATCTACATCGGCGGCTGGGGTCGTAGCGGCAGCAGTCTGCTGGCCAATATCCTCGGCTCGCACAGCGCGGCCGTGTCCGTCGGCGAACTGCGCTACCTGTGGGACCGCGGCATGGCCCAGGACAAGCGATGCGGTTGCGGCGAAGCTTTCGGCGCCTGTACTTTCTGGCGCCGGACACTCGAGCAGGCCGGCATCGAATCGGCCCTGTCCCTCGCACGGCAGCAGTCACGAAGTGTGGCCAGCAGCGCAACGCTGCGCCAGATTATCGCGATGCTGACACGTCGCATTCATCGCTACCGCCGGCAACGAACCGCAGAGCTCGATCGACTGTACGCGCTGTATCGCGCCGCGGCTGAATCCGCCTCTGTCGATACCCTGATCGACGCATCGAAAACGCCGCCGTACGCGATCAACCTGATCGATCAACCCGACATCGATTTATATTTCATTCACCTGGTCCGCGATCCTCGCGCGGTCGCGCATTCGTGGACACGGACCAGGCCTACGCACGAAATCAGCGGTGAGCTGCTGCCCCGATACGGCGGCTTCAAATGCGCGCTGTACTGGTCCGTGTTCAACCTGCTCGGACGCTGGTTTCGGCGCCGCCGTCACGTCAACTACCTGCTGGTCAATTACGAAACCTTTTGCGAGCAGCCCCGTGACACCATCGACCGGATTCTCCGCCATTGCCGGATGGATCCGGGCGGCGTGACATGGCATGACGCCGAAACGGTAGAAGTGGCAGCCCAGCATTCCATCAGCGGTAATCCAAGCCGGTTCGATACGGGCCCGGTCCGGATAAAGCCCGACGATGAGTGGCGCAAGGCAATGCCGCCGGCTCGCCGACTGCTCGTCACGGTACTGTGCGCCCCGTTACTTCGACTGTTCGGCTATTCTGCCGGCCACGCGCACCGGCCACGGCGTTCTTGCGATCCTGCCGGCACCATCGACCCGCAGGCCTGAAAAATAGTCAACCGGTCTTGCCGGTTCATGGTCGGCCTCTTTTCTCTTCGACCTGCAATATCAGGCCATAAATCAGCGGCAGTATGAGCAGACTCAGGACGGTGGTCGTCACCATGCCGCCGAGCATGGGGGCGGCGATTCGCTGCATGACGTCCGAACCGGTACCCGAACCCCACATGATGGGCAGCAGGCCGGCAATGACCGCCGCCGCCGTCATGGCAATGGGTCGCAAACGCTTGCCGGTCGCCGTACGGACGGCATCCATGATGGCGACGGACGTCAGTTTTCCGTCCGCATTCCGGCGCTCCATGGCAACTTCCTGATCGATGAAGGTCAACACCAGTACGCTGATTTCCGCAGCCAGGCCCGCCAGCGCGATAAAACCGACACCGACTGCGACCGACATATTGAAGCCGAGCAGGTAGACAAGCCAGAAGCCCCCCACCAGCCCGAACGGGATACTCAGCATGACCACCACCGGGGCCACGAGATTGCGGAAGTTGAAATACAACAACAGGAAAATGGCCACCAGCGTCAGGGGCACGACCAGCTTCAGGCGGGCGTTTGCCCTTTCCATGTACTCAAACTGGCCTGACCAGCCGAGTGTATAGCCGGGTGGCAACTCGACAGCCTCGGAGATGGCCTGTTTGGCACGGGCGACATATCCACCAATATCACTGGTCTGGGGATCCACATAAATCCAGGCATTGGGCCTGGCGGCCTCACTCTTGATGCCCGGTGGGCCGGAAGCCAGGCGAATGTCGGCCACCTGCTCCAGGGGTATCTGAGTACCGGTGGGCGTGTGAATCAGCACGCGTTTGAGCGCGTCGAGCGTATTGCGGTAGTCGCGGGGATAGCGCAGATTCACCGGGTAGCGCTCCAGACCCTCGACGGTCTGGGTCACATTCATGCCGCCAATGGCGGACTGAATGACATCTTCGACATCGGCGATAGTCAGACCGTAGCGGGCCGCTTCGCGCCGCTTGATGTGGAAATCCACATAATGACCGCCCACGGCCCGGTCACCGAAAGCAGACAAAGTATCGGGCAGCTTCTTGAGTACCGTCTCGATTTCTTCGGTCAACCGTTGCAGTGTGGTCAGATCCGGTCCGGACACTTTGACCCCGATCGGTGTCTTGATGCCGGTCGAAAGCATGTCGTTGCGGGTTTTGATGGGGAACGTCCAGGCATTGGCCAGGCCCGGGAAATGGATTGCCTTATCCATCTTGCTCATAAGCTGCCGGGTGGTCATCGAGGGATCGGGCCACTCCTCCCTGGGCCTGAGCTGAACAATCGTTTCAATCATCGACAGCGGTGCGGGATCGGTCGAGGTCTCCGCACGGCCGACCTTGCCAAACACGGTTTTCACTTCCGGAAAAGTTTTCAGAATCTTGTCGGTCTGTTGCAGCATTTCCTTGGCCTTGGTGATGGAAACGCCGGGAAAGGAAGTCGGCATATAAAGAATGTCGCCTTCATCCAGTGGCGGCATGAACTCGCTGCCAATTTTTGCAAGCGGGTAAGCCGCGCTTGCCAGCAACCCGAGCACCAGCAGCAGTGAAAACCATTTGCCCCGGATGGTCCATTCCAGTGCAGGCCGGTGCAGTACAGTCAACAGGCGGTTCACCGGGTTTCGCGACTCGGGCAAAATTTTGCCGCGGATAAAATAGCCCATCAGTACGGGCACCAGGGTGATCGCCAGCCCGGCCGAGGCCGCCATCGCATAGGTAGCCGTAAAAGCGAGCGGCTTGAACAGCCGTCCCTCCTGTGCCTGCAGCGTGAAAACTGCCGCATAGGAAACGGTGATAATGACCAGTGAAAAGAACAGGGCCGGACCCACCTCCTTCGCGGCAGCGCCGATCGCATCCCATCGCTCCGGGGTATCAAGCGGCGCACCCTTGGCTGTGGTGCCGTGTTCCAAGTGTTTATGGGCATTCTCGATCATGACGATGGCCCCGTCCACCATCGCGCCCAGGGTAATGGCGATCCCGCCCAGGCTCATGATATTGGCCGCCAATCCCTGCCATTGCATCAGGATAAAGGCGATAATGACGCCGAGCGGCAAGGTAATAATGGCCACCAGCGCCGAACGCGCGTGCATCAGAAACAGGATGCAAACCAGGGAAATGACAATAAATTCCTCGATCAGCTTGTCCTTGAGGTTATCCACCGCCCGCAGGATCAGGGTACTGCGGTCATAGGTGGGCACAATCTCTACGCCGGCGGGCAAACCGGCCTTTAATTTATCCAGTTTCGCCCGTACGCTTGCGATCGTCGTCAGGGCATTCTCCCTGTAGCGCATCACGACGACGCCACCGGCCACCTCGCCCTGACCGTTCAATTCGGCAAGGCCACGACGCAACTCCGGTCCGAGATGGACATTGGCGACATCTTTTACGTAAATCGCCGTCCCTTTTTTGTCGACCCCGATCGGAATATTTTCCAGGTCCTCGAGGGATTTGATATAGCCCAGCGCACGCACCATGAACTCCGATTCGGCCATCTCGATGAGCCGACCGCCGACATCATTGTTGCTGCGCCGGATCGCATGTTTCACCCTGGACAACGGGATGCCGTAGAAGGCCAGCTTGTTGGGATCGACTTCCACCTGATACTGCTTGACGAAGCCGCCGACAGAGGCCACCTCCGAAACACCGGGTACGGTTTGCAGGGCATAGCGGAGATACCAGTCCTGGACAGAACGCAGTTCGGCCAGATCGTGAGTACCGGACTTGTCGACCAGCGCATACTCGTAAATCCAGCCGACGCCGGTCGCATCCGGACCGAGCGAGGGCGTCACCCCCTGGGGCAGAAATTTGGCGGCATAGTTAAGATATTCGAGCACCCGGCTTCTCGCCCAATACATGTCCGTGCCATCTTCGAAAATTATATACACGAAAGAGAACCCGAAAAATGAATAGCCGCGTACGACCTTCGCATGAGGGACGGCCAGCATGGAGGTGGTGAGTGGATAGGTGACCTGATCCTCGACCACCTGTGGAGCCTGACCCGGATACTGGGTAAAGATGATCACTTGCACATCGGAAAGATCGGGAATGGCATCCAGCGGGATATTTTTTATCGCCAGTACCCCGGCAACGAGCAACAGGGCGGTAGCCATGAAGATCAGAAAATGATTTTTCAGTGAGGCGGCAATGGTACGGGTAATCATTTCATCTCACCGTGTTTCGGCATTTTTGCAGCGTCTTGCGTCGGTGCGACCATCTTGGCGGCGGCTTCGGCCAATGACGATTCGGAATCCAGCAGGAACTGTGCCGATGTCACCACGCGTTCGCCGGCTGTCAGTCCCTTCAGAATTTCGGTCTCCTCGCCGCTTTCCAGCCCCGGCTCGACACGGCGTGGCTCAAAAGTACCCTTACCGGTCTGGACGAATACCCTGGGCGTCTCACCGGTACGAATGATGGCTGCAGTCGGGATCACCAGGGCATCCGGCTTCGCGTTCGGATAAAGGATCACATCGGCAAACATATCCGGTTTAAGCAACCGATCCGGATTTTCCACTTCGAAACGAACTTTGTTGGTACGGGTCTGTGGATCGAGGTAAGGGTAGATATAGCTGATTTTTCCCTCGAATACGCGCCCGGGCTGAGAGACCAGGCGCATTTCAGCCGCATCATGAAGCCGTACCCAGGGAATCTCGTATTCATAGACATCCACATAGACCCAAACCCTGGAGAGGTCGGCGATTTTATACAGTTCCGTCTGGGGCGTGACATACTGTCCCTCACGGGCTCCAATCGCGAGTACGATACCGGCCAGCGGCGAGTGGATGTGCAGAGCCTTTATGATCTTGCGGGTTTTTTCCAGCGTGCTCATCTGATGCGCGGGCACATCCAGTAATTCCAGGCGCTCACGAGAGGAATGCAACAGTGCTTGCGCACCGTTACGAATATCGGCAAACGGACTTTTGGCCAGCGTATCCGCATTCTTCAGGGCCAGCAGATATTCCTGCTCACTGGCCACGAGTTGCGGTGAATAAATAGACAACAACATGGTGTCCGGTTTGACCGCTTCGCCTGTTTCACTCACAAACAGTTTTTCTATCCAGCCGGAAACCTTGGGGTGCAGGCGGGCCAGGAGATCTTCGTCATAAGCCACCCGGCCCACTGTCTGGATGGTGCGCGAGATCGCCTTTCTGGAGACCAGCGCGGTACGAACGCCAATATCCTGAACGACGGTGGGATCGATGACGACCGTACCGGCGCTGCCGCCGCCGGTCAGATCGTCGGCATAAACAGGGACGTAGTCCATGCCCATGCTGTCCTTGGCCGGCACGGGTGAAGTGACCGTGGGGTTCATGGGGTTACGATAAAACAGGGGCTTTCGCTCGCCGCCCACGGCTGACGTTTGCCCTGTAGCGGGACCGGACGGGGACCGCGATGCAAGCCAGTAGCCCGCGGTTATGCCCAGCGCCAGCGTGATGATGACAGTAAGGATTTTTTTACTCATGAGACAGGTTCCCCGGTAAATCTTTGCCGATAGCGGATGACAGTCTGGCCAGCGATTGCCGGGCCCCCGCCAACGCCTTCCAGTATTGGGTTTCAAAGTTGTAGAGCGTGATTTGTGAGCGCACCAGATTGAGAAAATCCACTTTGTTGACCTGATACCCGGCCAGCATGGAGGAAACGGTCTGGCTGGCCTGCGGAATAATGCCTGTCTTAAAGAGCAATGCCTGGTCGCGGGTCTTGACGTAATCAGCCAGCGCCGACGAAGTTTCCGACAAGACACTTTCGATGGCATCCTGACGCGCCAGCTCCTCCTTGAACCGCTCCGAGGTACGCTGATGGAGCGCGCGGGATTGTTTGGTGGATATAAAGACCGGCAAATTGACGCTGATACCGAGGGTCAGAAAATCGGATCGCGAGTCGGTGCGCCCGGTGTTGTTGCCGCTGCGGAAACCGTAGCCCGCCTTCAATTTGAAGTCGGGATAGTAATCCTTTCTGGCCAGATCGACCCGCTTTTGCGCGGCCTTGATCCGTTCGTCCCAACTGCCCAGGAGTGGCCGCGTCTCCAGGGCAATCAGGTGCAGCGCCGCTTCTTCAGGGGGCTTTGGCAGCTTTTCCGGTACCCGTAACGGGAGATGCACGACGTTTTGCGCGGGCAGGTTCAACAGTGCGTTGAACCGGGCCTGCTGGTCCTTCCGGGCACCTTTCAACTGTATTTCAATATCGATCAGCTTGGACAGTTCCACCTGTGCCAGCAGCACGTCCTGCTGCAGACCCTTGCCTACCTCGTATTTGGTTTCGGCAATATTGATGAATTGCCGGAGCAGGACCTGATTGCGACGGACGGTCTCCAGGGCCCGGTCGAGATAGAACAGATTCCACCAGCCGATACGCACATTACGTACCAGCTCGAGACGAAATTCATCTACATCGAAGCTGGCAGATTGTGCTTCGAAGTCCGCTGCCTCCTTGCGGAGTCGCAGTTTGCCGGGAAAGGGCACTTTCAGTGAAAGTCCGGCGCGCAATTGAGTCATATTTTCCTGCGTAGTGGAAAATGTATCCACAGGCAGGTTGACGGCATCAAAGCTGAGAATCGGGTCCGGCAATGTGCCGACTTGTGGCGGTATTGCCGCCATGGCACTGGCATGGGCACGTTTCCGGGCAAGTCCCGGATTATTATCAAGCGCAGTGTCAATGACCTGCTGCAGCTCAAGGAGTTCATCTGCGATCTCATCCGCACGGGATGCCGGGAAGTTGCCGGCAGCATCTGCTGCGCCGGCCCAAGGCGAGACACTCGCAGCAAAGACGATCAGCAATAGCAACAACAGCCGTACCGGGAACAATCGGGCCTCGCGACGGGCGGTCGGCGGGAGAAACTGTGGTTTCTTGCCGGCTATACGGCAGCCGGCTGCGGCAAAGGAACATCGGTACATATCGGCACTCCATGGCGAAAGAGAGCGGAAATCAGGGGGGGATTAAAAGAGCAGCGAAAGAATCGCTACGCGTTCTGCATCACACAGTGAATTTGTGGATGCTCAAACGAGGAATGCGCAATTTTGAATAAATAGCGAAACCCGGGAAGACGAGGGCTTCGGGGTGATCGCCGGCAGATAAAAAGTGACCGGACCGGGGTGAAGTTGCGCCGGGAAGACGAACGAAGGAATAAATTTATTTTCCGGGTCGAGAGGGGAAATGGCCGGATGAGAACGGCCCCGTTCGGCGCAGACGCAATGTTCCATCGACTGGCAATGCGCCGCAGCGAAAGAATCGATGCCGCCCTGTCCTGACAGGGCTACTGCACTGCCGGATACAAGGGCAGCATGATGGTCCATGACCGAATCGTGACAATGATCAATCGGTGCTGCCATCAGGCATGGCTGCACCAACAAATTAAGCCAGCCCGCCAGGATCAGCGTCAGCGTAGCGGCGCCAAACCGCGATTTCTGCCTTCGCAAGCGCTCCAGGAGGTTTATCTGAAAATGATCCGCAGCCATATCCGCTTGAGCCTAAGCGAGACGGATATGCATTTCAATAGGCAGAATCCCATTTGTTGCACATGCGAAACGGGCCATCCCGGAGGATGGCCCGCCTGCAGTCTGATAAATGCGTGGAAACCGGCTAGTCGATTTTCACCGAATCGGCCGTTCCGTTACCGTCCGCATCGATAATCTTCACGCTGTCACCGACCATGGGCAACCCGTTCGGATAATCGGTCATGGCATCGACGACGAAAGTCACGCCGAGGACCGTGATACTGACATTATCCGTGAACGCGTCAACCGGGCCCTGCAACTTGTAGGTATCGCAACCCATGGCGGCATCTTCCAGATTCAGCAGACCCGCGACATGGGCGCCCGATGCATCGGTGTGTGCCTCAATCTCGACGCAGTCACCCGATCTGACATCGCCCAGGGCGAAGGGACTGAGTGTCGAATCGCCGGAGAATACGGCCAGGTCGGGCGCATCGCGGAACTCGATTTGTACTTCGCCGGTCGCTCCGGGGAAAGTACAGGCGACAGAGCCGACCTTGGGCATCATATCGTTGGCGCTAACCATGCCGGCCAGGCATTTCATCTCCAGATCCTCGCCCTCATTCTTGCACGTATCGACCACCAGAACGCCCGATGCCTGGTCGTAACTGCCTTTTGCCTCGACGACACTGCCGATCAGGCTGTCGCAACTCGGTGCATTGCTGATGTCCACATCCGTCGCACCGATGACGTGCCCGGTTGAACTGTTGGCATCCTGGGCCAGGGTGCCGGTAATTTCCGCCTCACCGTCGCTGTCAAAGTCATCCTTGTCCTTGATCTCGACCTTCGTGGCGACGAAACTGGTCCCGTCATAGGCGCCTTCCACACCCACATAATCACCTGCCTGCGGCATGAAATTCGCGCCGGCGGCGTCGACATTGATAACCGTCCCGTCCCGGAGTGTCAGCGCAAACATCATGCCTGTCACCGTCCCCACCGTACCTTCGGCTTCGTGGGTCGTATCGCTTTGCTTCTCGACATACAGCGCAACCATCATATTGCCCTGCCATTCGCCACTGATCTCAACATTGGTACCGTCCAGCTCTGCCGGTAGCGGCGGGTTGGTCGTGAAATCCCGCCATTGGGTGCCCGGGTTCGTGGTCGTTATGTCAGCGCCAAAAACCTGAAAGGAAAAATTTCCGTCGCTGCCGCTGACATTCGTAGCCGGACCCTTCAGGTCGTTATCGTAACTGATAGAGGTCACCGCACCGGTCGCATCGACCTGCAGGTTGACGATCATTCCGACGGACAGGCTGTCCTCGCATTTTCCGGACACGCTCTGGTTGTCGACTTCGCAAGCCGTCACATTATCGGTGTTGTATTCAACCCCGTTGCTCATGATGACGCTGCCGAAGCCGGCGATGGCCCCGGCCACCGAGCTCCCGGTACCGGCCGTAGCACCGCCGCCACTGCCACCGCCGCCACAGGCAGCAAGACCGATAGCGACCACGACCACCATCAGGGAATAAAAAATAGTGCGGAATTTCATCAAACAATCTCCTGAGTTATTGCCGGCTCCATCAGCCCATGTGTTCGCGCGCGAAGATTGTTTTTATTATTGGATCGGAACCCTCATCCGGGCCCGGCACGTCAAAACATATTTGGTATAATATAGCACAATAACGCTTTATACTGTGACTCTCATCACGTCTCGGCCCTGCCCGGGCATTGACGGTACCGTGACAGCCGGCGGTCTTGCTTCATTGCGGCAGACCCGATGCGCCCACCGCAGCGGCCCGACCGAACAAACCGGAACACAGTAACCGTCTGCCCGCAGACTCCCCGTGGCATATGACGACTGCCATGGCCCGGATGATTCGAAAATCATATTCGTTGGCGAAATGCCCGCAGCGTGGCAGAAACGGGATCGGCCAGAAGCCTGTCAAGCTGACCGAATTCACAGAGCGTACCGGCCTCGAGTACGATGGCGTCACTGCATAAACTCATTACCTCCGCCGGATCGTGCGTGACCAGTACGATCGTAAATGCATGCCGGTCGGCCAGTGCGGCAATATCGCCCAGCAACCCCGCCCGGGTCATCAGGTCGAGGCCGGCAAACGGTTCATCGAGAAACAGGTACGACGGACGCACTGCCATCGCACGGGCGAGCGCCACACGTTGCTGTTGCCCGCCGGATATTTCCGCCGGCACGCGATCGGCCAGATGATTGATGCCACAGACAGTCAGTGCCTCACGAGCCCGCTCGCGGGCTTTGCCGCGGCGCAAATCCGTGCCCGATAATCCGAGCAGCACATTGTCCAGGGCCGACAATCCGGGCCACAGGGCCAGATCCTGAAAGACCATGGCCACGCCACGCCGATACGGCGCCAGTATTGACCGGCCGGGTCGGGACACGACCTTCCCGTTCAATCGTACCTGCCCGGCCCCGGGGACCGCCAGACCGCTGAGTACGCGCAAGACCGTGGTTTTACCGCAGCCGGACGGGCCCAGAATTGCCGTATGCCGACCGGCACACACGACGGCAGACAAGCCATCCAATGCCGGATGACCGGAGTAATTCACCGTCACCGAACACAGCTCGAAACCTCTCACGCTCATCCGCGTTGTCTTCCGGCGACCGTCCAGATGCCGGCCACCAGCAGCGCCGCAAAGGCAAGATAAATCATGCACAGCGCTGCGACCAGCGACTCCGGCGCATTGGCCATGACGGTAAAAATGGCCAGTGGCAGTGAACCGGCCCCGGGTGGATGCAGCAATAACACGGTACCAATGTCGGCGGTCGCCAGCAGCCCGATCAACATCCAGCCCAACAAGGCGGACGGCAGCAGAAACGGCCATAAAACCCGGCGCAAATAAGTACCCATCGGCACGCCATGCAAACCGGCGACCATTGCCCAGGAGCTCGAAGCGCTGCCCAGCGACCACATGCCGATCATGGCAGCAACCGGCAGGAAACGAAAACCCGACACCAGGCAAACTGACAAACGGCTGCGCAGCACCGGATCGGCCCATGCCGGCGCATCCGCACCGAGATAGACAAACCCCAGCGCCATCATGGCCGGCGGCAAAGCAAACACAGCCAGAATCACGCCCAGAGCCACGACCCGCAGGCGTTCCTGTCGCCCGATGATCAACGCCAGTAAGAAACCGAGTGCGATGGCGAATGCGCCGGCACCGGATGCATACAACACTGTATCGCCGGCGGTTCGCCGGACGACAGGCCAGGCGCGCATCAATGCCTGGCCGTCGGCGAGCGGTCTGATCAATCCGGATAGCGGCAAAATGACCCCGACCAATATGATGACTACCAGGACAACCGATGTGACGCCGGCCATGGCGGGCTCGCGTAACGGATGCATCGAGTGTACCTGGCGCGCCAGCATGCCGCGCGCGATCCGCGGCCCGCCGAAAAGTGCCAGCGGCGTCGCCACCACCAGCGCGACCGCCGTCAATGCCAGGCATTGTCGTGCGGCGAGACTAAAATCATAGAGTGCCGAAAAGCTGATCAATATCTCCGCCGCCCCGCTGCGCAAACCGAAGATCTGTGCCGGCCCCGGATCGGAAAGTGTCATCACCGCGCCGAGTCCGGCAGCGATCGAAGCCGGCACGACGGCATGTCGTGATACAAGCTGCACGACGCATCGTTCACCGCCCGCCAATCGAGCGGCATCGATCTGGGAACCGGACAGACCGCGAGCGGCCAGGTATGTCACGATCAGCACCAGCGGGACCGCGGCCGTGGCAAACACGACCACACAACCGGCCAGCGGAGGAATCTCCATCGTGCGGCCGCCGGGCAGCAATGCCGACCAGCCGATGGCCCACAGAATCGACGGCACCAGCAGCGGAAGACTCGCCGCCGCAAGCAAAACCCGCCGACCGCAGAATTCATAACAGGCCGCCAGTACGCCGGCCGGCCAGCCGACGAACAATCCCACCAGAGCGACCATCGTCGCAATTTTCAGACTGTTGATCAGCGCGCTGCCAAAAGTACCGGTTAATATTTCCGGCGTCATGCCCGGCACCTGGCTCAATAACGGAACGGCAGGTGACATTGCCACCAGGACGATCAGCATCAGACCGACCGTACGCCAGCGACCCGGCTGTTCCAGTGGCAACGCGGTGATCATTGCCCGCTGCGATCCACCCACTCTCTCAAAAATCCGGCCGATATCCGTTCGAGCACATCGGCAAGCGCACCATAGTCCACCGGCATTACCGTAATCTGCGCGAGGGTGACCTGGTTGTCGGGTACGCTGACACCGGGCCGCAAGGGTATTTGCGCAGCCTCGCCGGCCGCCAGTGCCGCTTCTGTTTCCGGACGCAGCAGGTAATCGATGAACTGTCGTGCGGCATCCGGGTTCGGATCCTTGCGGATTAACGCCACGGCATTGGGCACGATCAACGTACCCATGCCGGCGGCATCCGGGTACACGACACCGATCGGCTGACCCTCCAGCAGGGCGACATGCGCATCATCGGTATCAGTAATGCCCAGGGCGAACTCGCCGGTAGCGACTCGCCGTCGCACTTCACTGTTCGAAGACAGCACTGTGCCGCCGTTGGCCAGAAACCCGTCGAGAAACTCACTGGCGCGCTGCTTGCCAAGAACAGAAAATAATGCGGCCGCGTGCATCGAGGTCGTACCGAAGAGCGGATTCGCCATGCAGGCCCGATTCCTGAATCGCTCGTCGAGCAGATCCCGGATCGAATCCGGTGCGGTGCTTTCGGTCACGAGATCGCGGTTGTAGATCAGCACCCGGGCACGTGCCGAAAAACCGGTCCAGTAGCCATCCGGGTCTGAATATCCGACAGGCAGGCCTTGCGCCTGCGGCGACCGGTAAGGCTGTAACACCCCTTTATTTTTCAGGATACCCGCGCGAACCGGATCACCGCTCCAGAAAACGTCGGCAAGCGGGCGATTCCGCTCGGCAATCAACCGGTTGAGCAGCCCGGTGCTCTTGGTCTCTTCTGTATCCGGAACCAGGCGCACAACAATACCGGTCGCCCGTTCGAATGCATCGGCAATCGGCCGCGCAAAGATGTCGTCGACCGACGAATAGACGACGACTTCCGCCACCGGCGGTCGGGTTACTGCCAGCCAGCCGAGCAGTGCCAGTGCAACCAGGACGATAACGGCGAGAGCCGGCCTCATTTTTTATCGGCCGTCACGCCTCTGACGATCAGGTCATCGAAATCCGTAATGGCATCGGCTTTCGTCCACAAACCGACATATCCCCCGGCAAAGGTCTGATCCTGGTGATCTATATAAAGAGTACCGTTCAAATACACCTGTATATGCGAACCCAGCGCGACAGCACGCAGCGTATGCCATTTTCCCAGTGCCGGCGCCGGTATCGCCGTACCGGCAATCTGGCTGCGGCGGCCATCGATGAACGTGTACAAACGGATGTTATCTTCCAGGCTGTTGGCACGGGCGATGTAATAGTTTTGCCCGTCGCGCGCGCGAAACACGATGCCGCCGCTCGCGTCCATCTTGCCGGAGACAGGCCTGAAACGGACACTGACATCCAGGTCGGTAAAGCGATAACGCGTCCATAATGCAAGCGGGAATGCGCGGCGGCCAAGATTACCTGCCGATTGCTCCAGAACGCCGTTCCCGTCAGCGGAAAGATACGTCCAGGTTCCGTCAAAAAACTGCCAGTCCCCGCGGTCATGCTCGAATGAATCGCCCACCAGTTCAGAACCTGCGGCAGGAATTTCAATTTTGCCGACATCTGCGGCGGGCGGGGCATCATCGCAGGCCCCGATCACTGTCGACAGACCCATAACCATGAAAAGCGTGAAGAATCGACCCGTCATCTGCAACACTCCTGGATATCCTGAGCGGTAAAACAGCCAATGCGCTGTGACTACAATATAACCGATATGCCGGGTCCGGTTGAAAATCTGTTGAATTTGTTTCTACCGGGTGCCGGCCGCCGATCTCCAGGACTGTAACTTCTGGCAGGAGATGTTCCCGGGGCAATCCGTTCAATGCATCGGCATGCCTGAATCGGTACCTCGACGTGCCGTAAATTTTCCGTCGCCGGCGGCCGCCGACGCTATCGCAGCAAGCTCCACAAGGTTGCCTGATCCGGAAAGCCGGTGTCTTTCATGCCAACGGATTTCTGGTAACCGGCCAGCGCATTTTGCGTGGCCAGATCCCACCGGCCCGAGGCATCGATCTCCAGGAATCCTTTTGCAGCGAGGGCCGCCCGGATGCGCGTAACCGTATCGGTATACAGGCGCACCTGATCGGTGCCCACCCTGATATCGACAAAAGCGGACGAAGACTTCAGGCGGTCGTCGTGCAATCGGGCCAGCAGGTGATTGGTCACGGCATACACGATGTCGGTCGGGTTCTTCAGACAATGCCGATTGATCAGTATGCTCAGTAGTTCCGTGGATTCATAAGGGGCGATATCGAAGGTCTGAGCCGACAACTCATTGATTGCGGTGATGTACCCGTCGAGCCAGCCGCCAATCATGGCATAGGCGTTAGACCTGGCCTCCCTTTCCTCTACATAGGTCTTGCAGGTCAGAAGGCCTGCGCCGCGGATCGCAAACAGCCCGTTTGGGTCGGAGGCCGAAGCGGTGCCGGACTGTGCCAGCAAACTGCAGACGAGACAGGCTCCGATGCAGACCATCGAGCCGGTCCTGAACACGAATGTCGAGGACGCGGGACGAAAACGCGGCCATCGGACCGACCACCCGAAACGGATCACCGGTCAATCAGAACCCGGCGCAAACTGATCGCGTCGTCTCACCAGGCTCAGTATTGCGAAGCCCAGAAAGACCAGGCCCAGCATGCCGGGCTCGGCCAGACCCGCGGGGCCGCCACCGTTTCCGGGCGGCTGCGCCAGGGTGCTGAGCAGAATACTCTTGCCCTGAACCGAGTTGAATCCACCCAGTGCGAAGCTGTTGCTGAACAACGGCGGCGTACTAAACAGGTTCGTGCGTTCGAGGATCTGAAACAGCGGCCCGATCTGGCCGAGGTCGAAGCTCAGTCCAAAGGCCTCCAGCGAAAATGCAGCCTTGAGGATGTCCAGCTGAAAAATACCATCAATACCCAGTGACGTTTCATTCTGGAACAGACCCTGAATAAAGAATGTGGGCGTCACCAGGGCACTTTCACTGAGTAACGCAATATCGGGCAGAGCGGACCAGGCGCCGGTCCACAGGGTTTGGGGTGAAGCGAATCCGGCAATCTGTACCGCAGTGTCGAATGCGAGGTTCACCATCAGGGTCGGCGTGAACTCGAAGTCCTGCAGGACCGTCATGATCGGACCCATGTCGATGTCGATCAGGTCTGCGCTCACCGAAAGAATACCGGCATTGAAACCGACGCCGCCGCCGGGCAATCCCAGCGGGGCCAGGGCCAGACCATCGAGGTCGGCCGTCAGTTTGATCAGGTCATCGCCGCCGCTGGCCGTAAGCTTGTTCCCGGTCACGCCGCCGGAGGCATTGATATCCGGAACGTGGACAGTGACCCCGCCCAGGCTGCCCCCGCTCGCGCCGGGAATGGAAATCTCGCTGTCAAACTGGAACAACGTCGGATCGAGCGCCCCGAGTACCTTGATCTGCCCCGGTGAAGCCGGGTCGTTGAATGAGACCAGCGGGATGGTCTGGTCTGCAAAACCGAGCTGGCCGGTAGACGCTTCGGCCGTACAACCGAAAGGCGGAACACAGGCCGTTGCACTGGCGCTGGCGCGCACGCCGACAATCGCATCGAGATTCACCGACAATTCGGGGAAGTTGGTATCGAGTTGGCCGCCGGCAATCGAGTTCACCGGATTCAGGTTGAAAAAATCTCCCTGGGTGATCGCGTCGGGCACCATGACACTCGCATCGAACTGTACCGAGGTATCCACCGAACCGCTGTCGGCGGTCAGGCCGAATTGAAAACCGACCTTGCCGTCCGTCGCCACATTCACGACCGCCCCGTTGCGCGTGTCGACATCGGGTCCGTTTATTTCATGAATATGGATACCGCCGGGGTTATGAAAATGTCCCGAGCTGCACAAAAAACCGTGACATTCCCAGCCTGACGGCAAGTGCAAATGCGGAACGGGGATTGTCGTTTCGATAATCCCCCCTTTGATCTCGCCCAGCGTCGCACTGGTATCCCACTCGACGCCGAGAAACCGGTCGATGTTCAGGCCCGGCGCACCGCCTGCGCCCCACATGCTCTGACCGCCGGACTGGAATAAGAGATTATCGAACGAGACCGATGCGGCAAAACTGGCCGTCGCAAGAAACTGAATCGCCAGTATCGAGACAAATCGACTGAAAACCCACTTTTTTTGTTTATTTTGTTTATGTTTAGTGGTGTTCATACTGCTCCCCCAATGATAAACGCAAATACGAATACGAATTATTATCATTCGTTATACCACAATGCAGCAAGAAATTTCAATTTGCACGCTCCGCCAATTTCCACCGGCCGCCCGGCCAAAAGGCTTCATCGTTAATCAACTTATTTATCAAATACATACCTCCGACTCATCTCCGGGTGTGGATGCCGCAAATATCCATGGCCCGCCTGACCTGCAGCCTGTAGACTCCCTTTGGCTTTTTCGCAACGCCATTCGCTGCGGCCCGCCGGCAACACGACTGGACGCCAGGTATATGAACTGCTTCTGGAAACCATTTTCACGCGTTTTGATCGGAATTGTGCTCTGGCAGGCCTTGTCTTGCGCACATGCCGGGGAGCGGGCGATCGACTCGGTCGTGGTGACCGCATCGCGGCTGGAACAGCCGGCCGACAACCTCAGCTAGAGCGTCGCCATCATTACGCACGAGCAGATTGAGCGTTTATGGGCAGCAAGCGCGGCCGAAGTCCTTCGGCAAATACCCGGCACCAACGTCATTCAGCAGGGAGGCCGCGGCGGAGTCAGCCGCATGCTGTTACGCGGCGGTGAACCCAATTTCACGGTCGTCCTGATCGACGGCATCCAGGTCAACGACCCGACCAATACCAGTGGCGGCTCATTCGACATCGGCGGCCTGGAACAGGCACAGATCGGGCGCGTAGAAACCGTATTCGGCGCCTTGTCGCCCGTCTATGGTTCCGATGCTCTGTCGGGCGTGGTGAACTTCATCACCCGGGATTCGGGTTCCGGATCGGATCTGCATGTCGAAACCGGCACGCAGGGATATGACTCGGTCAGCGGTTTTTATGGTGGCTCCCCGGCAAATATCGACGTCGGGCTGGGCGCCTATGTCACCGATGACAACGGCGACGTCGAAGGCGCCGGTTACAATGCCCGGGGACTGAACGGAAAATTCTCCACGGCGTTTGCCGACGCCGGCACGGCCGGTCTGTCGCTGGGCTATCAGAAGACCGAAAGCACCGGTTTCCCCGAAGACAGCGGCGGTCCCGAACTGGCCGTCATTCGGGAACCGGACACGCGCGACATCCGCGAAATGCGGACCGGCCTGGATATCGGTTACGTCTTCGCCGATCGCTGGAAAACCTATTTATGGGCGAGTCTCTACCATCGCGAAGAAAAATATGATTCACCGGGCATCGCGCCCGGGACCTTCAACGGCGTTCCGCCGAATGCAGCCGATACGGATTTTGATCGCAGACAATTGCGCGCCACAATTCGAACCGATTTCCCCGGAAACATCACCGGCCTGGCGGGTTTGCAGTGGCAGAACGAAAACGGGAAAAGCGCGGGCGTGATTGACATCGGATTTCCGCTGCCGGCCGATTTCAAACTGGACAGAGACACGCTGAGCGCTTTTGCCGAAGCCGGCGTAAAGATCGGCAACTTCATTTTTCAGGGCGGAATCCGGTGGGATGACCCGGACGCCATCAGCAGTGTCGTGACCAGCCGGCTGGGCCTGCTCTACCGGGTTGCCGACGGCCTGACCGAGTTGTGGACCAACTGGGGCCAAGGCTTCAAGGCACCCAGTTTTTTTGCGCTGGCCCATCCGATCGTCGGCAATCCGGATCTGAAGTCCGAAACCGGTGACAGCATCGAAGCGGGCATCAGGCGCCGGTTTCGAGGCGGCAAGGGTTCTTTCGAGTTCATCGCATTCAGAAACAAATACCGGGACCTGGTCGATTTCGACCCGGATCTCTTCATCAACGTCAACCGGGACACCGTGGTGACCCGGGGCGCCGAGGCCGCCATCGCTTATGTGCCATTCGACCGGTTGAATATCAGGGCGCACGTGACGTATCTCGACACCGATGTGAAAGATGCCGATACCACGCTGCGCAGCCGGCCCGAATGGCGCGCCGGCACGGTGATCGACTGGGAAATCATCCCGCACTGGCGCTGGGTTACCAGCGCACTGGCGATGGATGACTTCTACGAGTCGTCTATTCCGACCGGCGGTGTGTGGCTCGATGGATATGCCAGGGTTGACACGTCCGTGACCTGGCAGGCAACCACAAACCTGGGCATCGGACTTGCGGTCGACAACCTGTTCGACGAACACTACCACGAAGCGGTCGGTTTTCCTGCCGCCGGCACGCGTGCGAGGATCGGCGCCAGGTATCGTTTCTAGCGGGCCGTCTAAGAAGCCTGCCGGATCATTCGCTCGCGCATCGGTTTACCCGTTGCTGCCCGAATCCAGCCACGGCTCCCACAGTTGCTCTTTGATATCCTCCCAAGACGCCTCTTCATCGCCCGCCGGCTGGAACCGGCAACCCGGGTGTTCGAATGCCGGCCGTGTCCATGCGCCACGATCGACCAGGCGTTGAATATTGTCCCGGTAGATCTCGTCCACTTCGGCATGATGCTTCGGTTCGTCTTTGAGCCATAAATTCTTCGGATGAACGGGCTCTTCGTACATACGTTTGAACAACTCCATACGCAGATCTTTTAACCAGTTACTGTTCAGATTCATGGTACGGAAATTTCGCAACGCCTCGATGTCGACGGTCGCAGCAACGATGGAGTTGTTGGTGGATGCGCTGTAGGAAATAATTTCGCCGCGATAGTCGACAATATGGGCGCTGCCCCCGGCAATGTCTATGGGATGCTTTGACGTCGCGCCCAGATACACCGGCCCCGCATTGGGACAGAGCATATAGACCGAGTTAAATTCGGCGTGCCCCCGGTTCTGTACCATCCAAGTGCCGCCGCCGGGATAACCGGCGGTTGTCATCGGCGTGGCTTCGCTCGGTCGATAAACCACCTCGGCTCCGTTAAAAGCCAATGCCCGAACCGCTTCGGGGTACTCGCCGTCACTGCAGCAAATCGTGCCGATGTTGCCGATGTCCGGCGTCTTGAGCACCGGATAAAACGCATCGATACCGTCGCCGAACAGCTCGACCCACCGGTCATAGACATCGTGCGGCACGCAGGATCTCTCCCGGCACCAGACATGGTTCTTGGCGGCCTTGTGCACGACCTCGCCCGTGGGTGCGATGACGAACAGGGTGTTGAAATAACGATCTGCCATGACCTCCGGCCAGCGCGCCTTGCACTGCCCGATAATGTAGGTGTCATAGAGTTTTGCCAGCCGGCCCAGGCGCCCGGTTTCTTCGCCGGGAATATCGATGAACAGGTCCCTGGCCGCCATGACATGGGGCAGATCGAAAATCTCGTCGGTGAAACCGGTCAGCGCTCCTTCGGCCAGGCTGATGATCTTCACCGGCATGTTGATATTGACCATGGAAACGCCCGCATGGATGGCTTCTTCGATGGTATCGAGATTGTGGCGAATCTGTTTGCGTTCCGAGATGCCGTATATCACCGTGGAAAGACCCACGGCCAGGTAAGGAGCTACAGGTTTTCGGGCTTTCTGATCAGGCATTGGGGCTCACTTCGCTTGCTGGCTCGTCTGATAAAGTATAGGTCACATGATAGTCAGTACAAGTCACGTCCAATCTGTATATTAATGAGTAAGAGCTGACTATGCCGGTATGCTGATGATCTTGATCTCGCTGTATGCAGCCAAACCCTCCTCACCGAATTCGACGCCTATCCCGGAACATTTCAGGCCACCCATGGGCACATGAGGTGCGATGTCGGCATGCTTGTTCACCCAGACAGTTCCGGCCTGCAAGCGCTTCGCAATTTCTGCACCTTTCTTCTTGTCATTCGTCCATACGGATGCATCCAGTCCAAATTCAGTGTTATTGGCAGCATCCACGGCATCATCGATGGATGAGTAGCGAATAATCGGCATAGCCGGCCCGAACTGTTCCTGGTCCACCAGCGCGGTACCGTCCTCGATATCGGCCACCAGGGTGATCGGAATAAAATAACCGGGGCCCTCGATCAGTGTACCTCCTGTCAGGATACGTGCCCCTTCTTTTTTTGCCTCTTCGATCAGACCATTGACTTTCAGATACTGGGCTTCGTTCTGTAACGGGCCCAGCATCGTGCCTTCGTCGAGGCCATTGCCGACGATTACCGTACGGCTGAATTCGACCAGCGCCGTGCACATGTCCTCGTAAATATCTTCGTGGACATACAGGCGCTTGATGGCCCCGCAGGTCTGACCGGCATTTAGAAATGCCCCCCAGAACAGGCCGGGCACCACCTCGGACGGGTTGACGTCGGGCAATACAATTGCCGGGTCATTGCCACCCAGCTCCAGTGTCAGGCGCTTGAGGGTCGGCGCGGCACTGGCCATGACTTTTTTCCCTGTTGTAATCGAGCCGGTGAACACCAGTTTGCCGATACCGGCATGCTCGCTGAGCGCCGCGCCAAGATCATCGTCACCGGCAACGACATTCAACACACCCGGCGGCAATGCCTGGCTGATGAGTTCGACCAGACGCAGAGTGCCCAGCGGTGTAAATGGTGATGGTTTGATCACCACCGTATTTCCGGTGCGAATCGCCGGAACGATGTGCCAGATCGCAATCAGCAAGGGCCAGTTCCAGGGCGTAATGGACCCCACCACGCCGATGGGTACCCGGTGCTGCTCAATGCGCCCGTTCTCGTCATCCTGCAGCACTTTGACCGGCAGCTGTTGCTCGGCGGTAAAGCGGGTCCAGCCGATACAGCCACCGATTTCAAATTCCGAGCCCATGCCCTGCAGCGGTTTACCCTGTTCGCGGGTCACCAGTTCAGCCAGTTCCTGTGCATTTTTTTCCATGATCTCGGCGATGGCATGGCAGGCCGACTTGCGCGTGTCATCATCGATCAGGGACCAGGTTGCGAAAGCTGTATTGGCGGCGGCTACGGCCGCATTCAGATCGTCGGTCGTTGCGACTGCTGCCAGCCCGACGACCTCGCCGGTCGCCGGATTAAAGATTTCCCGATATTCGCCGGCGGCGACCGAGTCGTTGGCAATGGTCATGTCGTATTTTCTGATCATCGGTGCATGCCTCAATGTGACTTGACCTGAAATTCCTGATTTGATCGAAGTCATCGATCCTCCATGTCACTGAGACCGGAATTATCTGCTGCGCAGCCCCTCGCTCATTCGCGCAAAGGCCTCGGATACATCCAGTGGATCCAGGTGAACCTCGATGACCAGCGGACCCGGGCCGGCATGCCCCGCCGCCCTTTGCAATGCCTCTTCCAGGTCGGCTTCCGTTCGTACCTCGCATCCGGCAATACCGCCAAAGACCTCGGGGAGACGCCAGTATTGCCAATCCTGAATATCATTGAATGTACCATCGTGAATCAGTCGCTCTGCCGTGTAGCCCTTGTTATTCATCAGGAAGATTATCGGCGTCTTATCGAAACGAATCATGGTCGACAGTTCCTGGGCCGTCATCTGAAACGAGCCATCGCCTTCAAAGGCCAGGATTCGCCGCTCCGGATCCGCGCCGAAACAGGCCCCCAGGGTCATGCCGAAACCCGCGCCGATCGATGCCCAGTAGCCCGACGTGATAAATCTTGCACCGGGTGGCAACTGTGCATACGACATGCTGATCGACGGGCCGGCGTCGGCGAGAATCACGTCATCACTCCTGAGGAAACCTGCGATACGCTGAAAAAACCGTTCATTGGTCACGGGAGCATTTGCATCCGCTGTAAAGCCCGGATCAGGCCGGTAAGAATAGCCCCGTGCAGGCACATCCATATCGGCCCAGTGATCGACAGGCAGGCACCCGAGCAGACCCGTCACCACATCTCTCAGCCGCACGGATGCAAAGCTGCCCTGCGCGGCTTCCACACGGTCATCGAAAATCCGGATTTCCTGGCCGGAGGATATATTCGCGGTGGAACCACCCTTATTGAAGTCGGACGCAACCGCGCCGAACCAGATCACGGTATCCGCTGCCTCGACAAACGCACGAACTGGCTCCGGACTCCCGATACCGTGATAAATACCGATACAACGCCGATGCTCCTCGAGAAAATCCGGCCGGCCGGAAAATACCGACGCCACGGCTACCCCGGTTCGATCGACCAGGGCACGGACTTCTTTCTGCAACCCGGCAGACTGCACTTCATGGCCAACCAGCAGCACGCAACGATGAGAGTCGAGCAGTCGCGTGGCCAGCATGTCCAGTGCCGCTGCCGTTGCCGCAGCATCCCCGACGGCGGGCGGGCAATGCCAATCGGGCACCGGGCCACAGGGCTGCATCTGAAGATCCCGGGGAAACTCCAGGTAGACGGGCCGGCTTTCCTGCAGGCAAAGACACAAGAGTTCGTCGATGTCCGCAACGGCACTTTGCGGATCGTTCAGTACCCGGGCGGCGACGGTCACTTGTTCGAAAATACCCAGAGACGCTGCATAGCGGCCGGGCAGGACATGGTGCTTCAACGGTTCATCGCGATAATCCTGCAGCGGCGGACCACCGGAAATGACCACCAGCGGTACCCGCTCGGCATAGGCGCCGGCCACCGCATTGACCAGGCTGAAAGCACCCGGACCATAGGTCACCGCGATGGCGCCTGCACCGCGCAGGCGAGCATATCCATCGGCGGCATAGCCACCATTAAGTTCGTTACAGGGTGCGATGTGCCGGATATCGCTCGCCGCCAGCGTTTCGAAGAACGGCAGGATATAGTCACCCGGAATGCCGAACAGATGATCAATGCCGATGGCCTTTAGCCGGCCAAGCAGGAAGTCCGTGATCGTCATACTCAAAACCGTTGCAACAACCGGACTGGATCAGCCGGTTGGCAGCTGCACCGTGATCCACTTCCATTCGGTCAGGGTATCGATATCGATGTCGGTCCCTTCCCGACCGAAACCACTGTCACCGACACCGCCGAAAGGTACGTGCGGCTCGTCCGCGATCGTCGGCGCATTGATATGCACCATGCCGGCATTGATGGATAACGCCAGCGTCAGCGCCTTGTCAATGTCACGCGTGAATACTGCTGCACTGAGGCCAAAATTCGTGTCATTGGCCCTTTCCAGGGCTTCGGCCGGACTGTCGACCGGATAGACCGAGGTCACCGGCCCGAAAGTTTCCTCCCGACATACCGTCATCTCCTCGCCGACACCGGTCAGGATGGTCGGGCGACAGCGATTACCGACCCATTCACCGCCGGTCACGACGGTAGCGCCCTTGTCGCGCGCATCTGCAATGTGGGTTCTTACACGATTGCGTTGACGCTCACTGATGATCGGGCCGAGCCAGGTATCGGGGTCACGAAGATCTCCCATACCCAGGGTATCGGCCATTGCCCTGAATTTACCGACGAATTCGTCATATACCGGCCGTTCCACATAAATTCGACTCGATGCCATGCAGGCCTGACCCTGAAAGAAGAACGTGCCGAAAGCCGCCGCCTGTACGGCCGCAGCGATGTCGGCATCCTTGAGCACGACCAGCGGATTCTTGCCGCCCAGCTCAAGCACGACGCGCTTCATGCGCGGCGCACACAGTTCGGCGATATGCTGGCCCACCCGGCCGGAACCGGTGAACATGACAACACGCACCAGTGGATGCGTCGTCAGGCTGTCACCGATATCGGCACCAAGACCCGTGATGATGTTGAACACACCATCGGGCAAGCCGGCTTCTTTATAAAGCTCGGCGAGCCGGAGCGCGGTAGCGGACGCGAACTCGGAGGCGAGCATCACGACAGTATTGCCCGTCGCCAGCGGCGTTGCGCCGAGTTTTGTGTGCTTGAGGAATGGCACGTTGAACGGAGTGATACTCGCAACCACGCCCAGCGGCTGGCGTACGCTCAGGCTCAGGCGACCCGGACTGTCAGGCGGAATGGTTTCACCGCGCACCTGGCGCGCAACGCCGGCGGCCGCACGCAGACAGGCAATGCCGTATTGAACCTCGAACTGCGCCTTGCCGATCGGCGACCCGACCTCATCGATGAGGATGTCGACAAACTCCTGTCGATGTTTTTCCACCAGCCCTGCTGTTCGCGACAGGATCGCCTCACGCTCCGCCGCCAGGGTCTTCGACCAGCCCTGGAATGCTGCTTGCGCAGTTTGCACGGCCTTGTCGATATCACTTTCGGTGCCGGCAGCCAGGCGAGCATAAACGGAATCGTCGTCGGGATTCAGATCCTCGATGTACTGGCCCGAATCTGATGGTGTCGGCTGGCCGTTTATCCAGTGATCCCAGGTCCTGGCCTGGGCGGGTTGTTCTGTTGATGTGGACATATCGTTCTCCTCCCTGGAGGCCGGGTATCGTTCGTTATGGACTCGCGTAAAACACTGCGAGTGCTTCGATGTTCTGGTTCGACAATGCGCTGGCCATCGGCGCCATGACCGGGTCCGTACGTCGCCCTTCGCGAAAATCCTTCAGTTGTTTGACCAGGTAGCGCCGGTTCTGGCCAACCAGGAATGGGCGCAGGGGATTTGTCTCGACGGCACTTGCAGAATGGCACGCTACACAAGTCGCGGCCAGCGGCGGAACTGAACCCGGCCCGCCGGTCACACCGCTTACGCTGCTGAAGTACGCGGCAATCTCGTCGATATCCTGGTCGCTTAGCGGGCGGGCCATCGGGCTCATCCACGGATCATGGCGGCGGCCGCTGCGAAAATCACGAAGTTGCCTGGCCAGGTATTCGGCCGTCTGACCGGCCAGATTCGGCCAGACATCGTAATCACTCATGCCCTCGGCACCGTGACAGGCAAGGCAGCGAATCGACTTGTCACGGCCCGCCGCGATCAGCTGGTCATCGCGCCCGGCGGCCACCCGATCGCTCTTGACCGTGTCGTCGCCGGAACAGGCGAGCAGCGTGGTGATGCACACCATGCCGGCCAGTAATGTCTTTGCCGGTAACTGCCGGCGTAATGGTTTAATCATCATCCGGGGCACCCGCTCCAGCCGGCAATAAATCAAGGTGCCCGAGCAGCTGCGCGAAAGCTGCCAGACGCTCTGTGCGGTACGCATCCAGATCTCGCTCTCGCCAGTCATAAAAACCTACGCCCTCCCTGATGCCGTTGCGGCCTGCTTCCATGTTGTGCCGAACAATGTCGGGTGGCGTGAAGCGGGATGCGTCGATGGCATCGGCCAGATAGCTGGATGCGTAATACAAAATATCACCACCACCCCAGTCGATGAACTCGAGCGGGCCAAACACCGTATAACGCGGCCCGAATCCGGTTCGGACGGCACGATCGACATCATCGGCACTGGCCACACCCGATTCGACCAGGCGCGCGGCTTCATTGAGGACCAGCGCCTGAATTCGGGAAATGATATATCCGGGTGATGCGCGGCATTCGACCGGTACTTTGCCGACCGCTTCCAGCAACGCCCGCAGTTCAGCCACGACCTCCGGCCGGGTAACCCCGGCCGGCGAAATCTCGACCAGGGGCACCAGGAAAGCCGGGTTCAGCCAGTGCGCATTAGTGAAACGGCCGGGGTGAGTGACAAAACCGGCCAGGGTATCGGCCAGCATTGTCGAAGTCGTCGAAGCAAGGATCGCGGTCTCGCTTACTTTCTTACAGAGCCAGGCATAGGTACTTTGCTTGATCTCCACCACTTCTGCGACCGCTTCGAAAACCACCTGCGCTGCCTGCAGGCAGTCGCGGCTTGCCGACCTCGCCACTACTGCTACCCGTGCCGCGATCTCGTCTGCCACCGTCGGTCGGACTATTCTGGCACCGGCCAGCGAATGACATTCTGCCAGCAGTTCGGCATGGGTGGCCGCAGCCAGTTCAGCGAACGCTTCCGGCTCTCGTTCCTCGCTGTCGATCAACGTCACCGGGTATCCGGCCCAGGCGAAACTCACAGCGATTCCCCGGCCCATGCGTCCCGCACCGACGATTGCAATGTTTTCCACGGAACTGGCCATGTCGTTTCGAATCAGGAAAAGCCCAGGTAGGAATGAAATACGCCTTCGGGATCATACTTCTCGCGCAGTTCGGCGAGACGGCGCCATTTGTCTGCAGAGAAACAGGCGCGCAGCGCATCCGGATACCGTTGCGGGTTCAGCTCGTTGGGATAGTGGCCCCGGGTGTAAGGCCGCACGAGTTCCACCGACTCATCCATCCAGCTGAAATTTGGTTCGACATCATCCTTATTCTCGGCCATCAGGTACCACGAAACGTAATGGTCGCCGGTATGAGTAAAACTGGAATCTGCGTCATCCGCAGACGGATTGACGCCCCAGGCGGAAAGAAGAAAGGATCGTGGCGAGCGTGGCGGCGTTTTCTGCATGCGTTCTGCCAGGGCCGTCATGGTCGCGGCCGGATCATCGGTCCAGATATTATGAATCGCCGTGCGATTCGGGCTGGAATGATCGGTTTCCTGGGCGGCATAGAGTTCCGGATAAGTCAGTGGCGCATCTTCCTTTTTTAATATACTCAGGTCGGGCACGGCACTTTGTCGTACCGGATCGAGCAGAGACAGTCCTTCCGCCTCTGACGAGGCGAACGCCACGGCGCTGACAGCCCAGACGAAATCCCGCTGCTCCGGAGGTTTATCCGCGGGGAAAAAGTGGCCTGCCACAGCAAGAATCTCGAGCTGCTTCCTCTTGGCGGCCGTAATCCGGCCGAGGGCATCCATCAATTCTGCCGTGCGGTTCATCGGCACGATGTACTTGCTCTTGACGATGGCCCGGGGAACCGGGAACAACCGCAGCTTGTAGCGCAGGACCACGCCAAAAAACCCGGGACCCGCGCCACGGACCGCCCAGAGCAGATCCGGATGTTTTTCGGCCGTCGCCGTGACCGTTCGTCCATCCGCCAGCACGATATCTGCAGCAATAATGGACCGGCACGCGATATCCCATTCAGACATGTTCCAGCCCAGACCCCCGCCAATCAGATAGCCGCCCAGACCGACGATGCCGGTGTGTGCGGCCGGGAAGGACCAACCCAGCGGACGGATTAACTCGACGAAATCCGCACTACGAATACCAGGCTGGATCCATGCAGTGCCGGCATCTGCATCGATCTTCACATCTTGCAAGCGCGAGGTATCGAGCAAAACTCCGCCATTGCGCAGACAGCCACGAGCCGGATTGTGCCCCGTGGCACGCGTCGCTATTTTTTTGCCTGCGTTGCGTGCGTAGTTGACCGCCTCGATCACATCCTGCTCGGACTCCGCACGGATAATCGTGTCAGGATAACGCGCCGGTTTGAAAATGTACCAGACCATGCTGGCACGCCAGAGTTCGTAATTGGAATCTCCGCGCCGAATGATCCGGCCGCCGATACGTCCCAGTTGCGCGCCCAGGTTTTTCGCTATCGTCCGGGGTGCATGCAAAATGCCGGTGAAGGCCGTGCCCAGCAGTACCGTCAATCGGCCGAGAAGTTCACGTCGTGTAATCATTTGGTTACTCTACAGCCGATGCTGCCGGTTGTGCCACTGCCCGTGCCGTCATGCTGAAATGCCTGAGCCCCCAGGCCAGCAGCGCTGCTCCGGCAGCCCCGGAAATGGCACAGGTGATCGACATGGAAAAATCCACCGCCTGGTCGTCACCGAAAACATAATCAGTCAGTAATGCAACCAGGGTCGCGCCGCCGGTGATGCCGAACAGGTTCATGGCAAGAAAAAACAGCGCCGTCACCTGGGCACGCATCCGGTTCGGCGCCATGAGTTGCAAACCTGCCGCCGAGGTGGCCACGGGAAAGCTGGCAAAATAAAAAGCCACCGCCAGTATCAGTAATGTGCTCGTTAATCCGGGCATGGACGAAAACAGGGCTCCGGGCAGAATAACGCCCAGGCCACCCACCACCCCCGCCCGCAGAGGCCCGTCGTCATGTCCCCGGCGGGTAAAAACATCCGCCAGCCAGCCGCTGGTCAGCGCTCCGGCAGTATTCGCCATCAGAACGATCAGCCCGAGGTAAAGGCCGGCATCCCGGGCCGACAGCCCGAATACCCGAATCAGGTAGGCCGGAGCCCAGGACAGTAATGCATACATGGACAGAGCCAGAAGCCCGAAACCCAGATAATGTGCCGTGAAAGTGGGCTTGTGGCTGCGTATGTAAAAGAATACCTGGCGGATGGTAAAGGTCTGCGCGGTGCCGGTTCGCGCCGGATCACGCACGGTCAGGTAGAACAGGATACCAACCAGCAAACCCGGCGCACCGACGATAAAGAAGGCTGACTGCCACGGCCTGATTTCACCCACCAGCGGTATCGCCAGGACACCCATGTGGCTGACCATATCGATCACCGAACCGCCCACCATGAAAGCGAGCCCGGAACCGAGGAAGGCACCGAGCGAATAGACCCCGAGGGCAAAACCCAGCCTGGACCTGGGAAAAGAGTCGGTAATAATCGAATAGGCTGTCGGCGATAACGCTGCTTCGCCGACACCCACGCCCATGCGCGCAAGAAACAATTGCACGAAAGTGTTTGCCATGCCGCAGACCGCCGTGGCGAAACTCCAGATGACAATACCCGCCGAAATGATCAGCGGGCGCGGGCCCACGTCGGCCCAGCGGGCAATGGGCAGGCCCATGATCGCGTAGAACAGCGCGAACGCGAAGCCGGTTAGCAAGCTGAACTGCGTATCGGAGATCTGCAAATCGGCCCGGATGGGCTCAACCAGCAAAGCGATGATCTGGCGGTCCACGAAAGACAATACATAAGCGATCATGCACAGCGTGACCGTATACCAGGCAACAGTCGGGGACGGGCGACTGCTGGCTGCCACCGTTCCCTTCTTAAGCCTGGCCGAGTCCGTCATGACCTGATCGGAAATGAAGCGTGGTCAGCCTGCCCTTACAGGCCGACAATCTCGTAATCACTCAAATCGACATCCAGCATGGTGGCGCGCTCGTATTTTGCTTCACGAGGAACCGGGACCGTGGCATCGATCCCCAAACGCGTCCACTTGTCGTTCTCGACCATGGGATTGAGCCGATGGCCGATGGCATCGGGAATCAGCGTGAAATCCCGCTCGACCCGACAGCGCGTGGCCACCGCCCATTCCACATCCGCCATGGTAAACACATCGACATCGGTATCGACCACGGTCACGGTCTTGAGAAAGGCCAGGGAGTCGAAGGCTGCAGCGATGACAGCCGCGGGCGCATCGTTGGTCTTCTTGTCCAATTGCACCACAAGGTCATAAGGAACGCTGCCATCGGAAAAATGCACGGCAGTTACGTCCGGGACAGCGACACGAATCCGTTCGAACACCCCCGCCTCCGCAACGGAAGCATAGGCATGGCGCACCTCCAGACCCGACAAGATGGTGTGGAAGATCGGTTTCCTGCGCCTGGTTATCGCCGTTACTTCGAATACCCAGCGCTCCTCCGGGGAAGCATAATAGCCGGTGACTTCGGCATAAGGGCCTTCCAGCTCCCGTACATTCGGCAGAATCCGCCCCTCAATTACGAACTGGGCATTGGCGAATGCCTCCACGCCCACGGTCTGTGACCTCATGAGCCGAACCGGCTCACCCAGAATCTGCGAGGCAATGCCGACTTCATCCATCTCAATGGGCGCTGCGGCAGCCGGCGAAGCTGCACCCATGTGGGCGCCCAGATCCACGCCGTTATTAATCGTCATCTCGAGAGGCTGCCCCCTGGCCTCGGCCCGCCTGAAATAGTCCATGACATGTCCCAGCTCTTCAAGCAACAGCGTGAACCGCCGTTCCCCGGTCACCATCATGCGATGAATAGACAAATTACGAACACCCGTGTCCGGATCTCTGGCAATGGCGACGCTCGAAGTGAGATAACGTCCGCCATCTTTTTCGGCATGGTGGGGAATAGGCAAACGTGCCAGGTCAGGCTGCGATTCGATCACTTCGTTGGCGGGACCGGCATCCACGATCACCGGATCCACGGGATTCTTTCTCCACGCGCCAATTTCTTCGCTCAGCACGAACGGCAGTTGCTCACTGGTGGTCCCGAACAACTTCGCCAGCATCGGGCGATTCCAGTACAGCCCGACCAGCACCGGATAGTCCTGACCTTTAATGTTCTCGAACAGGACTGCCTGGTTGCCCTCGAATTTCTTGGCGATCCCTGCCAGAACATCGTCCCGGTCCACGGTACTTTTGACCCGGACCAGGTGATTGTGTTCCTCCAGAAATCGCACACAGGCCTGCAAATCGGTCAGATTACGTTTCGCCAGATCCATGAGCCCCCTCCTCCGGCACGGCTTTTCTGCATAAAAACAACTTCACTGGCGTTGTGCTATCCGCGACCCGCGGCGATAAACGGATACCTCCATTGACTTTCCCCGCCATGGAGCCACAATGAAGCTGTATGCCGGCTGGCCGATAAACAGGGGATCAGCCGGGGTCCGGGGGGGGCTGCGACCGGTGACTGACATTAGAGCACCGTTACATTCCAATAAGTTCTTCGGGGCCATGCAGTCCCGCAATCGGCTGCCGCTGAGCAATCACCTCGTCTGTTCAACCAGTGACCTTACCGAAGTGCACCAGCAGGTAAGGCGCATTCTGTGTGGTCACAATGCAAGGTCACTGACGAACCACCGACCGGAACATTTAGCGGTGCTGAATCATGCCCCGTTATCCTCAACCTCTACCATCTACCTCAACTACGGAATCGAAACGAAAGTCCAGGTCGAGGAACTCGGTTTTTTCCTGCTCGAGGTTCCCCTGTCCGGATCCTGCGAATCGGTGTACGGTCAGGATCGTGCCAACACGAAACCGGGGACCATGGTCATGGTGGGTCCCAACCGGACATTTTCGTCTCACTGGAACGATCACTGCTCGAAACTGCTGATCAAAATCAATAGCCTTGCCCTGTAAAAGCAGCTCGGAGTGATTCTCGGCAGCAGCCCGGCCAGGGCACTCGAATTTGACCTTGAGCACCCGATCGGCTCGGGACCGGCCGCTTCCCTGTGGCGGAACCTGCGCCTGCTGATCGGCGAACTGGAAGATCCGGAATCCCTGCTGAACACAGTGCCGGGTGCCGGTCGGGAAACAGAGGAACGATTATTGTGGACACTGCTCCACGTTCTGCCCAACAACTACTCTGACGAACTGGCCCGGGAACAACCGGGGCGGTCGAAGACTTTCCTTGAACGGGTTGAAGAGTACATCGCCGAACACTGCGCCGAAGCCCTGACGCTGGCCGATCTGGCCAAAGTCGCCGGTGTCAGCGGGCGTACCCTGCTGGCAGGTTTCCGTAGCCATCGCGGCATATCGCCGATGCGGTTTCTGAAACTATCGCGCCTGGACCGAACCCGCGCCGAGTTGCTCTCGGCAGATCCCGACCAGGTCAGTGTCACCGACGTTGCCCTGAAGTGCGGATTTCAGCATCTGGGCAGGTTTTCTGTGGAGTACAAGCGCCGTTTCGGCGAATCCCCGTCTGCAACATTGCAGCATCGCCCGGCTGCGAGCCACCCCGGATTACGCTGAGCCGGCATTCGGGCCGGATGATCGTCGTTAAAACAGATGCGATTAATACATACGATGCTTCGCGTGGTAAATCTCGAACAGGCTGTCAGGTTTTATACGGAAGCCATGGGTATGCAGGTACTGCGCCGGGAGGACTTTCCGGACAGGCGGTTCACGCTGGTGTTTATCGGCTATGGCGCCGAGAAGAGCCATACTGTAGTCGAACTCACCCACAACTGGGACACAGACAGCTATGCCAAAGGTGACGCCTATGGGCATCTGGCCATCCAGTGCGATGAACTGGCAGCAACATGCGAGCGGATCCGTTCGAGCGACGGCGAGCTGGTCAGTGAACCTCACCGGATGAAGGACGGACCGGTCATGGCTTTCGCCCGCGATCCCGAAGGTTACATGATCGAGTTACTGGACGCCGATGTTTTTGAGTGCCTGGAAAATTGATGGGTACTGCACCGGCACTCATGAAGAAAAAGCCGGGCATCAGACACGACCATCACCATGAAACGACGCCAATTCATCGCCGATTCCGTACGGCTTGCCCTGGGCACACGGGCGGCCGTATCGATGAGCGGGATGATCTCCCCGATGGCGCTGGCCGGGACCATCGGGAAAACGTTCAACGACCACGAAGCACGGACCCTGTTCGTGCTGGTACACGCCATGTTTCCCCATCGAGACCTCGATGACAGCTATTACCTCGATGTGGTTGCACATCTGGATACGCAAACCAGCGCTTCTGCCAGATTTTCCGGCCTGATCCGCACGGGCATTCAGACACTCGATGAAACAGCCGGAGGCTCATGGGTCGATGCGACCCCGGAAAGAAAACTGCAAATCCTTACGGCACTGCAGGAAGAAGAATTCTTCGGCGTCATATTGAACCGGGCCATCGATGTGTTGTACAGGAATCAGGAAGTCCTGACTCGCCTGGGCTATCAGGGCTCTTCGATCGAGTTCGGCGGATATCTGCACCGCGGTTTCGATGACATCGGCTGGCTTCCCGAATAAACAGAGATGACCGAATTTTCCCTCGATGATTCATCCATCCTGGTCGTCATTGGTTCCGGCGCCAGCGGCGCCGTGGTCGCGAACAGCCTGGCCGGGCGCGGTGTCGCTGTCGTGTGCCTGGAAGCCGGACGCAGACTGGGATTCGGGGACATCGTCAATAATGAACCGGAAATGTTCGACAAATTTACGTGGCTGGACGAACGTATCGGTAGCGGAGATGCGCTGGCGCAGTTTCCGGTCTGGAATTGCAAGACCGTGGGCGGCACAACCATGCACTGGACTGCCACCAGCCTGCGGCTACAACCGCACGAGATGCAGGCCCGGACCACCTACGGCGAAATCGAAGGCACCAGCCTGGTGGATTGGCCGCTGAAATACGAGGAACTGGCCCCTTACTACGACCGGGCCGAGGACCGCATGGGCGTCACGGGTACGAATGGAATCGAGCGCCTGCCCGGCAACAATAACTATAAAGTGCTGGCAGCGGGTGCCCGAAAAATCGGTTATGAACAGATCAATACCAATAACATCGCAATCAATTCCGGACCTCGCGATGGACGTCCCGGTTGCCTGCAATTGGGTTTCTGCACCAGTGGCTGTGCCGTGGGGGCGAAATGGTCCACGCTGTATACGGAAATTCCCGCCGCCGAGGCAACGGATTATTTCGAGCTGCGAACCGAGTGCATGGCCGTGCGGATTAACCATGATGAGAAAAATCGTGTCACGGGCGTGACGTATCTCGACGCCGACGGCCGGCTACGCGAACAAAAAGCCCGGGCGGTTTGTATCGCCGGTAACGTGGTGGAGACAACGCGTTTGCTGCTGAACTCGCACAGCCGTGCCTTCCCACACGGGCTGGCCAATTCCAGTGGCATGGTGGGCAAAAACTACATGCGCCATGTGCTGGCCGGAGTCGTCGGGCTGATGCCCGGCCCGGTGAATTTGCACCGGGGCACTCACCAGGCCGGCATTGTCACCGACGAACGGGGTTACGATGCATCGAGAGGTTTTGCCGGCGGCATCCTGTTTCTGACGGTGCCATTTACGCCGGAGGTTCTGGCCCGGCTGCTGATACCCGGCGCCTGGGGTCAACGCATCACTTCGGTACTCGAACGATACGACCACCTGGCCGCCATGCTCGTACATGGCGAGGACCTGCCGCAGGAAAGTAATTTCATCGGCCTGCACCCCGACCGCAGGGATCAGTATGGTCTGCCGGTGCCGGTGGTGCATTACCGGGAACACCCCAATTCCCGGCGTCTCATGCAATACGCCCTGCACCAGGGCAGAAAAATATATGAATCACTGGGTGCCGCCGAGGTCTTTGATATGGTGGATGTCTTTCCCGCCACCCACAACATGGGCACGGCCCGCATGGGCAAAGACCCGGAAACCAGCGTATGCAATCGCTGGGGCCAGACCCACGATATCGAGAATCTGTTTGTCTCCGACGGCAGTGTGTTCCCCACCGCCGGCTGCGAGAATCCAACCCTGACCATCGTGGCACTGGCTCTGCGACAGGCCGATTACGTCTATAAACAGATCAACAGCAATGCCATCTAGCACAGGCCTCTGGATAGAAATCAGGATTGATCGACATGATTGCCAAACCAGGATACTTGATTCTATGTTTGACCCTGCCTTTTGCAGGTGCAACCTGGGCCGCAACCAAAACTGCAGATACGGTGTATCTGGACGGCGCAATTTATACCGTTGACCGCAATAACCCGTGGAGCGAAGCCGTCGCCATTCGGGATGGACGGTTTATCCATGTGGGTTCAAACGAATCGGTGTCAGAATTCATTGGCCCTGAAACCAGGCGCATCGATCTCCACGGAAAAATGGCCATGCCGGGCCTTTATGATCTGCATATTCATTTCCTGCTGGGAAGCGAAGAAACAACTTTTGGTTGCCGGTTTTCTGAGTCGGCATCACCCGCCGCCATTACCGCAGCCATCAGGAAATGTATTGATGACAATAAGCAGGAGACGACCGGCTGGATTGTCGGCGGAAACTGGAATTCCGGTTTTCTCGATCAGCCGAAACAATTCAACAAATCAATACTCGATGAGATCGCGCCCGACATACCCGTCTTGCTGTGGAACAATTCACATCATAATGCACTGGTAAACTCTGAGGCACTAACCTTGCTGGGCATTGACGAGGCCACGCCTGACCCTGAAAACGGGCATATCGCAAGAAAAGCGAACAGCGATGAACCCAATGGCCTGTTAATCGAGAAAGCCGCATTTCAGGCGGGGTCCAGACTACCTTTACTGACGGTTCGGCAGCTGTCCGGCGCTGCACGAAAGACTCAAGCCATATTGAACAGTTTCGGAATTATCGGCATCAAGGATGCGGGGGTAACCAGCCTGTTCCTGCAGACATACAAGCACCTTGATGATCAGAATCAGCTCACTTTGCGGGTTGCAGCATGCATTCTTTGGCAGCCCTCTTTTATCGGTCCGGAGGAAGATACCCGGGCTGTCGTGAAGAATAGAGACCGCTATAAGAGTGACAGGGTCGGCACAGACTTCGTCAAGATATTCCTGGACGGAGCACCGCCGGCCAGGACCGCTGCCTTCCTGGATCCTTACGTGGCCGACGCGCGATATGGCGATGATTACAGAGGATACATGATTGATTCCGGGCAGTTGACACAAGACCTGATCAAGCTCGATGCAATGGGTATTACCGTGAAAATGCATGCCGCCGGTGACGCCTCGGTACGGGCCGCACTGGACGCCATAGAAGCGACCCGCCAGGCAAACGGAGATTCGGGTCTGTATCATGAAGTTGCTCATGCGAGTTTTGTTCACCCCGACGATATCGCGCGCTTTGAACCTCTGGGTGCAGCTGCAGAATTTTCTCCGGTGATTTGGTACCCGCATCCTGTGCTGGACTATCTCAGAGGTTTCCTTGATAACGGACGGGTAGAGCATATGTGGCCAATACGTTCCATCGTCGACACGGGCGCCCTGGCAATTGCGGGCTCCGATTGGCCAACCATTGGCGCACAGGAACCCAACCCATGGCTGGCCATCGAGGCCATGGTGACCCGCAAACATCCGACCGGTGCCATTTCGGGTGCACAGTGGCCGGAACAGGCATTGCCGCTCGAACAGGTGTTGAGGATCTATACGATCAACGGCGCGAAGGGCATACGACAAGATTCAATCACGGGCTCAATCGAGACAGGAAAATCTGCTGATATGATCATACTCGATCAAAACCTGTTCGAGATAACGCCTGAATTAATCAGCGAAACCCGGGTTCTCACTACACTACTTGAAGGCAAGGTTGTGTATTCAAATGATTAAGGAGACGAAATGAGCAGCGACTACGTTGAACAATACATGGCTCTGGCCCTGCAGCCCGTCATGAAGGGTGCCCACGCACGAGCTGACATTGAACGCAACCTTGATCACATCGCTGAACTGACCCGGGCAGCAATCTGGCTGACATCCATCGATCTGCCGGTACGCTTGATCACCATACCCGAAGGTGCGTTACAGGGGTTCACCGACGAGATTTTCGATTGGGATCACCGGGACTATGTCGAGCGCACGGCGATTGACATTCCCGGGCCGGAAACCGAATATCTGGGTGATCTGGCCCGGGACGTAGATGCCTACATCATTGCCCAGGCCAAAGTAACCCACCCGGAGTTCCCGGAACGTTTTTTCAATTGTGCCTTTGTCATCGATCCTCAAGGTGAGGTTGTCCACAAGCATTACAAGGTGCAGGTATTCGCCCGGGAACATTCGACCGTGCCCCATGACGTATGGGACCGATGGGTGGAGCTTCATGGTGACGGGCTGGACGCATTTTTCCCCGTCACGGATACCGCAATCGGACGTATAGGATGCATCATTTGCATGGAGGGCAGTTATCCAGAGACCGCCCGCGGCCTTGCCATGAATGGTGCGGAGATCGTGTACCGACCCAGCTACCCGGAGCCTTATGTGGCCAATGGACTGTGGGAGGTACAAAATCGCGCCCGGGCACTGGACAACACCATGTATGTCATCGCCCCCAATCCGGCCGCCTATTTGCCCATGCCTGAATCCCAGTTTCCCCTCGATACCTTTGGCGGTCATTCCATGATCGTGGATTATCAAGGCAGGATTGTTTCCAACCATAAAGCCGGGGGTGGCGCATCGTATGCGGCTGGTATTATCAACGTGGAGGCCCTGCGCCAGTATCGTGCCCGGTCACGATGGGGAAACTGGCTCAAGGATCTGCGTACCGAACAATTCCGGATTATCTATGACCAGCCCCTGTACGATAAGAACCGGTGCCTGCTCGATCCGCCGCTGAAACATGCCGAAAATGACCAGCTTGTTGACGAGTCCGTTGAACGCATGTTCCAGAAGGGTATCTGGAAACGGCCAGGCCATAAGAGTTCTTCAAAATGAATGAAAAGACTTTTCGTGCAGCAGCAGTGCAGGCGGCACCGGTATATATGGATACTTGCGCGTCGATCGAAAAAGCGATTACCCTGATCGAAGCAGCTGCCGGTAACAATGCCTCGCTGATCGCATTTGGCGAAGCGTGGATTCCCGGTTATCCCTTCTGGGTATGGCTGGATGGTGCGATGAAGAACATGCCGCGATTCGCGGCCTATCAGGCTAGTTCGATTGAGGTGGATGGACCCGAGATGGGTCGAATCCGCGACGCGGCTGCCGCAAATAATATTTTTGTATCGATGGGTTTTAGCGAGCGCTCGGGTGGTTCGCTGTATCTGGCACAGGCGCTGATCGATGATCACGGAACGCTTGTGCAGGGACGACGCAAACTCAAACCGACCATGGCTGAACGAATGGTTTATGGTGAAGGTTACGGGAATGATTTGATTGTTCAGGAAACTTCACTGGGCCGCGCGGGTTCATTGTGCTGTTGGGAGCACCTGCAACCCCTGACACGATATGCACTGTATTCCCAGCAAGAACAAATTCATATTGCGGGATGGCCCAGTTTCGGTCTGGATACCGGCATGGTCCACGCGCTCGGTCATGAAGTCAGCAATGCAATCAGCCAGGTTTATGCTGTCGAAGGCCAATGCTATGTCATTGCGCCCACTTCGATCATTGATGATGCGACAGTCGACTACATTGCCGATAGCACCGGCGGAACCGAACCGTTTCGCACCGGTGGTGGTTTCAGCATGATTTACGGGCCTGACGGGCGACCCTTGAATGAACGCCTTCCGGAACACGAGGAAGGGATTGTCTATGCGGAAATTGACCTCGCCGCTTGTCAGGCGGCCAAACTGGTTGCTGACCCCGTCGGACACTATGCCCGGCCTGACGTCACCCGGCTGTTGTGGAACCCGCAGCCGGCTCCCTGTGTGACAATCGATGATGAACCGATCGTCGAGGGCACCGGTCACGAAAACGACGATCAGCCAGAATCAAATTAAACGACACCACTTACAATTCGCGAGAAGGGAAAAACCGCAAAAAACCGGTTTGTGAGTGACAGTTCGAATACTCGAGGGTCATCGTCGCGGACGGCAACACGAAAACCTCGTGGCCAAGCAATACATCAACTTCAAGATTGTGACGTTCTGCAAAATCACCGAATCCTTTGAGGATAGCCAGGTGAGTAGGATGACGATGAGCCCACCGTTCCAGGTCGGACAGCGATAAAAACCAGGCCAGCGTCTGAGCCTGGATCTGCGAGTCGGCAGCGGGGAGTTCAGTAAGACGCGAACTCACGCAATTGGATTCATGAGGATTGTCACGAAGATACTCTGAACCCGTTCGATAAATCGGGAATATATTTTCCAGGAAATCCTTTTCCTGTTCTGCCGAACAATTTTTCCAGCCCTGTGTGGTACGTATAAAACAAAGGTTTTCCGGGATCGTCAGGATTTGTCGTCGTCCGCTTGTATTTTCCCCGCTATCAATGGTTGCCGGATAATCCGTTACGCCCGGCAGACCATTATCTTCCGCCGCCTCGATACGATCGCGCATCGCACCGAAATACGAATGCTGCGATTCCAGTCGTTTGGGTAACTTGCCCGCCAGACCCCAGGACGAGATTTTCGCGGAGTAAGATGTCTCCATCTGCCCAAGCGGGCAGGTAAAAGCTTCCAGCCAATGGCCCACATCATGAACCGAATCGAGCCATTCACAGACTTGTGGTGAGGATTTCCATTTCATGAAATCTTCACGCGTATCCCAGTATGCGATATAAATCACATTACAAAATCCCGCATGATCAACATGCGTGCATGCCTCGCTGCACCAGGGCCCGAAAGCAACGTTCAGGCTTGTGCGCACGATATTGATCAGCCGCTCTGCAGTCGCGGTACTTTCGGGACGATATTGCACGGCGATTTGAACAACCGTGACTTCATGTTGACTACCGGGGAATTCGCTGGAATAGGCCGGGTAAGGATTCTGAAAATTTTCGGGACGTAGTTTCATTATCTTTTTGCTCTTCTGCAAAAGACTACGGTTTACGGCCTGGGATCGATGGGAGTCAGCGCGTCCACCCGGGCCTCCAGGGCCTCGGCTGCTGCCAGGCAACGCATCTCGGCAAAGGGCGGACCGATAATCTGAACGACCTGCGGCATACCTTCGCTGACGCCCACTAGCACTGTTACCGCCGGCAGATTCAACGCATTCACAACCACCGTCATGCGAAATGATTCGACTACTTCCCTGGCACAGAAATCCCGATTACGAATGCCGGCAACTACGTCGGTGGCATCGAGGCGCCATAGATCATGTTCCATGGTTCGCTTTGTCCGCATGCGCGCGGGAAATGACATAGGATTGAATGGCGTGAGAATCTTCTTTACTCAAAACCGGGGCAAAAGAAACCATGCCACGGGATGTCAGCATGCCTTCAAGCACGATCTTGTCCCAGACGGCATGTTTGCGGGTGTAGCGCAAATCGGGCACACCGCCACCGCTAAGGACGCTATTGCCATGACAGGCAACACAGTACTTGTGATACAACGCTTTTCCTTGCTGCACCATTTCAGGCGTTGCCTCGAGCGGAGGCGGATCAAGTTCTTTTTGTTGTACTTCGAGCGGTGGCAGCTGCTGCTCACCGCCCAACCTGAACACCAGCAACCGGCTGACATTATGGTCCACGGCATCTGCCAGCATTCCGCCAATGATTAACGGTGCGCTACCGCCCCACCCGGCCAGCACCGCAACATACTGCTGTCCATCGACGGCATAGGTAACGGGTGCGGCCATGATGCCGGTCTGTGCAAAGAAGGACCAAAGCAGTTCCCCACGATCCGCAGTGTAGGCATTGAAATATCCTGCACCATTACCCTGAAACACCAGGTTTGTCGCGGTTGAAACCACGCCACCATTCCAGAAATTGGGCTGCTCCACCTGCCACCGGGATTTTTGTTGTACCGGATCCCAGGCGACCAGCCACCCTTTCAGCGAGGCCTTGATTGCCTGGCGCTGCGCTTCATCTTCGGGCAGGGCCGTTGCCAGATCGTCGATTCCGGTATTCCATCCGAATGACTGGTATCGAAAATCACTTTTCAGCATGTACGGGTAAGCCGTGCTCATAACGGAAAAATAAACCAGTCCCGTATCCGGGTTATAGCTCATGGGTTGCCAGGTATGTCCGCCGGCCGGGCCGGGCATGGACACAAAGGGGCGATCGTACCCATAGCGAGCCTCCGGATTGATCACCGGGCGACCGGTCTGTTGATCGATATGTGAAGCCCAGTTCACATCCGTATAAGCCCGGGCTGAAATAAATTCACCGGTCTGCCGGTCCAGTACGTAAAAGAATCCGTTTTTCGTCTCCTGCATGATAACTTTGCGCGGCCGGCCGTCGATCTCGATATCCGCCAGGATCATTTGCTGTGTGGCTGTATAGTCCCAGCTGTCACCCGGCGTGGTCTGATAATGCCAGACGTATTCGCCAGTGTCCGGCCGAACCGCAACGATGGATGACAGGAACAGGTTATCGCCGCCGCCGGGACTGCGTATGTCGCGACTCCAGGGCGAACCGTTGCCGACACCGATGTACAGCAGGTCCAGCTCGGGGTCATAGGACATCGAATCCCAGACGGTTCCGCCGCCGCCGATCGTCCACCATTCGCCGCCTTTCCAGGTGGCGGCTGCCATCGCCAGCGCGGGATTTTCAAACGGCTCGTCCGGATTACCCGGCGTCGTGTAAAAACGCCAGACCTGCTCCCCGGTTTGCGCATCGTATGCGGTCACGAAACCGCGCACGCCCAGCTCTGCCCCGCCGTTGCCGATGATCACCTTGTCTTTGACAATGCGCGGTGCGCCCGTGATGGAATAGGGTTTGTCTGTCGGCGTGGTTTGTACCGACCAATCCAATTTGCCGCTTTGCGCATTCAGCGCTATCAAACGCCCGTCCAGGGTGCCGAAATACACGCGTCCTTTCCAGACGGCGACCCCGCGATTGACCACATCGCAACACACATTGACCGCCCACTCCGGCGGTACCTGCGGATCATAATCCCACAGTAATTCGCCGGTTACGGCACGAAATGCATAGACCCGGCTCCAGCTACCCGACACATACATCACACCGTCAACCACGATCGGTGTCGCTTCCAGGCCGCGCCTGGTTTCGAACGCATGGAACCAGTCCAGCCCCAGGTCGGCTACATTCGCTTCGGTTATTTGTGTCAGCGGGCTATAGCGCTGCTCGTCATAGGTTCGGCCGTGAGCCAGCCAATTGTACGGTTCCCGATAGGCATGAATGATGCGGGATGAATCAACATCGGCGACCGACGACGCTGCGGACACCGCTGTCGAGCGATCATCGGACGCACATCCGGCAATCAGGGTCAGGGAAACACAAATCAGACCCGTGAGCTTTCCGGCACTGTATCGACGTTTCAACACGGGTGATTCGCAGGGAAGCAGGGATCGAGCGAACTCGACCCCGCTTCATGCAGCTAATTCAGAACGCGTAATCGGCCTGCACATACCACTGTCGGCCACGGTCGAAGGTTTCCTGGGTGAAGCCGAAGGCATCCTGATAGTTACCAAACGTCCGGTATTTTTTGTCAGTCAGGTTGTCGATGCCGCCTGTCAGCGCGAAACCCGTGTCCTTGACATCCCAGCGCATTCCTATGTTGATCAGGTTCAGGCTATCCTGGAGCAGTGCCGGATTGGGTATTCCGAAGCCCAGGTTCACGCCGTCGAATGGTCCTCCCGCCACTGTATCCGCGCCATCGCGCGGAATATTGTTGGAGTTCGTGCCGTATTTCGACCGAAATGACCACTCGATGCGGGGTGTCAGGAAACCCCACGAAGCGAGGCTGATTTCCTTATAGAGCTGCGCGCTCGCAGTCCAGTCGGAGATATGCTCAAAACGGCTGTTCAGCGACAGACCCTGAACGCCTGCGTCGAGTTTGGTGTATTCCGGATGGGTGTACCCGACACTGGCCGTCATGTACCAGCCCTCGGCCGGCGTCAGCCAGCCTTCAAATTCGAATCCCCAGATTTCAGCATCACCGGCATTGGTAACGAAGGGTCCGACGCGGTCGGGCGTGGCGACCGACAGCTGCATGTCGGTGTAGTCATTATAGTAAGCTGCAAAATTGGTCCGCAATCTGTCGTTCCAGCCCTGATATTTGAAGCCGACCTCGTAGGAGTCGACGTGCTCCGGGTCGAAACCCGGCAGACTTTCTTCCGGTGGGAAGATGCGTTGAGTATAACCGCCGGACTTGTAACCCTGCGAAAACGTGGCGTAGCCCATCAGCTCGTCAGTGAACTGGTAGGCGAGATTCACATAGGGAAGCGTCTTATCGTTGCTCGTACTGACCTTCTCAAACGGCAGTATCCGGTCGCCGATGTCGCAAGGCTGCGTGAGCATTGGGCCACAAAATATCGGCAACGGGCCGATCGGCAGTTCCTCGAAGAACTGGTCCGGTCGGTATTTGCGGGTATCGTCGGTGTAGCGCAGGCCCACGGTCAGATCCAGCTCATCGGTAATGCTCCATGTGCCCTGGCCAAATACGGCCCAGGAGGTCGCGTCGTACTCGCCACCGGACTGAATCGACACCTGGGAGAAGCGGACCGGGTTTATATTCTTACCATTTTCCTCATAGTAGTAGGCGCCCGCAATCCACTGCAGCTTGTCGTTGAAACTGGTGCCGAGTAACTGCAGCTCCTGGCTGAACTGGTCATGATCATAGATGTCGATCAGGTAGGAAACCCGTTGCGGACCGCCATCCTCGTCGCCCTGGAAATTACCGTTAAATGTCCTGTAAGCGGTGATGGATTTCAGGGTCAGATTCTCGCCGAGCTGCCAGTCCACATTCAGATTGGTGCCCCAGACCTCGAGTTTCTGGGAGGAGGGATCGCCGCTGAAGTTCTTTTTCTTGCTGCCGTCATCAATATAGCGCGTGTTGTAGCACGACGGGTTATCCTGGTTCTGCGGCTCGAAACAGGCCATGAAATTGAACGGGAAACCGGTCGGTGGATTGACGGGGTTGAAGAATTCTCCATCGGGCATAATGCCGCCGTTTTCCAGTTGTGCCACGATGGTGTTCTGCGCCGTGGTCATGGACGGCGCACCGTTCGGATTTGCCGCGAGGTCAAAATTGAGAGGCTGTATGCCGGTGATTACGAACGGGTTCCCGTTCTCGTTATCTCTGCTGTAATCCGCCGTCAGGTTGATTTCCAGATTTTCGCTGGGCAGCCAGCGCCCGGCAGCTCGCAGCACGAAGCTGTCGTCATTGCCCAGATCCTGGCCAATGGGCGTGGTCACGTAGCCGTCCTGCTGGAATACTGCCGCCGAGAAGCGGGTAAAGAACGTGTCGGTAATCGGTATGTTGACGGCAGTGCGCATCTGGAGCATGGCATCCGTACCGGTCCTGATACTGAACTTGCCACCGAGCTCGTCATCAGGCTTGCGCGTCTTGATGTCTACGGCTCCGCCGATGGTGTTACGGCCAAACAGCGTTCCCTGCGGACCACGCAGCACCTCCACTCGTTCCACATCGACGATATCCAGGATGCCGCCCACGGAACGACCGAGATACACGCCATCCACATAGATGCCCACGCCCGGATCGATCGTCGGTACGAAGTCATTCTGACCGATGCCCCGGATATAGGCAGCCGCATTGATGACATTGGAATTGGTCGGCGACTTGTTCAGTACCAGGTTGGGCGTGAACTGGTCGAGCTGGCCAATATTGGTCACGCCCCGAAATTCCAGCTGGTCACCGCTGAAGGCCGATACGGCAACGGGTGCGTCCTGCAGGCTCTCTTCACGCTTTCGCGCGGTCACCGTCAGTTCGTCCATCAAAACTTTGCTTTTGCCTTCCGCCGGCAAAGCGGCCCGTGGTATCAATGTCGCAGAAACACCGAATACCAGGGCGACAAGAAACACCAGATTGATTGATGACCGCATAGTTGCTTACTCCCCCGAGAATCAAATACCCCACACCGATATCGATTGGTCGTAACAGATCGATGGGCCGGACGTGCCTCCCGCGCCCCGGATACAACCAATGATCCCAGATAAAACCAACTTTACCGGTCTCCTGCTATCCGCCGCCCGCGGCGATAATTGGATACTCCGGCGGTTCTCCCGACCATGAACCCGCAAGAAGTCGTCCAAACAGGTTTTCGATGAAAATCCGCTCCATGAACGGCTGCACTGTTCGCCTGTCTCAACGACAAAATAGACTGAATCTAAGCCACGGCACCGGCACCTGAATGCCTGCTGCGGTAAATGACAAACAGGAAGCTCAGGGTACTGATCAACAGGCACAGTGCCGCCATGAGTATGATGCCCCGATAATTATTGGCTTCACGAATCAGCGCGGCGGCAACGGTCGGACCGATGGCCGCACCGAGTCCCTGTGCGGCTGTCATCATGACCAGGTAGCGGCCCTTGATGTCCAGTTTGGCGATGGCACCCATCTGATAGGAAACCGCAACAATGAACAGAGCCTGGAAAATACCCGTACTGATAAAAAAGGCTGCCGAGCCGAATGTTCCGAACAGGGCGAACAGCGCTACCGACTGGCCGGCGAGCACGATCAGCAGCGGCAGGTATCGTCCATACCGGTTGCTTGCCAGCGCGGCGGCCAGCGCCCCGGCAATGGCCATGATCTGCGAAATACCCAGGGCGAGGCCGATGGTCTTCGCCGGCAACCCGGCCGCCTGGCCAATGCGCTCGACGAAAGCCCAGAAACCGAACACATTGATGAAAAAGACGACGCTTGCGATCAGGCCAAGCCAGATCAATGCCGTGTTGGTCCCGGTCTGCCCGTCAGAGGCGCCCGACGAGATGCGAATCCGGCCCTGATCGGGAAACCACCATAAAGTGAGCATCATGAGAATGGACGCGGCAGCGAGCAGGTAATACAGCCCGCTCACGTCCCACGTCTGCAACAGATACGGCGCAGCCGAAAAAGCGGCGAGCATCATCACGCCCTGAACCGCCTGGGCAATACCGAATACCCGGTCCGGCTCGCGATTATCGCCCAGTGCCGCAACCGTCACGGCAAACAAATTACCCCCGGCCACGCCGGTCAGAAAACGCAGGACGAGCAGCGGCAAGAAACCGGTGAGGTTTGCGCTGATGACATTGAGCGCGGCATACAGCAGGAACGACCAAGCCAGCGCCCTGCCCCACGACACCCGGCGAATCCAGACTGCGGCAAAAACCGAGGCGAAAACCAGCCCCAGTCCTTCCAGAGAGGCAATGTTGGCCGCCTGCGATTCGGTGAAGCCGTAACTGTCGATGAACCCGCCGACGATCATCGGCATCAGGATGATAGCCGCCGGACCGAGCGGATAGACGATGCAAATCACCAGCGTAGTCGATAACCGGTGATCGAAATTCTTCTTTGCGCGCATGCTGCTTTCCCGTGGAAATAATCAGAGAGCCGGAGCGATTATGCCGATGCTGTGTCGGCTGGATTACTGCGCGGTGAGTCCGCCATCGACGACAAACTCCGCACCGGTGGCAAACCGGGCCGCATCGGAGGCGAGAAACAGCACCATCGCGGCAATATCCTGCGGCTGACCGATGTCCGCCAGCGCCTGCATGTCCATATAAAACTGCATGGCCTCTTCCACGCTGCCGACCGCCCCCTTGTCGCGCATGTCCCGAAGTTCCTGCTGAAACATGGGCGTATCCGTATTACCCGGATGTACCGAATTCACGCGAATACCGTACCCGGCCCGGCCGCACTCGACCGCCACGCTTTTGCTAAACAGGCGCACGGCGCCCTTGGTCGAACAATACGACGACAGGCCCTCCGCACCAATGAGCCCGCCGACCGAAGACAGGTTGATGATCGACCCGCCGCGACCGCTGCGCCCTCCCGGTCGCATGACATCCACCGCGCAGCGTGTGCCGAGAAACACGCTGTCCAGATTCACCGCATGTACGCGACGCCACTCCTCCAGGGAAGTTTCCAGCAGCGAATGGACGACGGCAATGCCGGCATTGTTGACCAGCACGTCCAGGGCGCCATGCCGGTCCAGCACGGCATCAATGGTCGCGCGCCACTGAGCCTCACAGGTCACGTCGAGCGCCATGAACCCGGCCGCCCCGCCCGCCTCGGCGATCCGGGCAACGACCTGCCGGGCTTCGACTTCGGCAATATCCGTGACGATCACACTGGCCCCGTTGCGAGCCAGGATCTCCGCACAGGCTGCGCCGATCCCCCTGGCCGCGCCGGTGACCAGCGCGACCTTGTCTTTTACATGAATGCTCGGTTGCATGACCGGAATCCGTTCAACCCTGATTCAACAGGTAAATGACACTGGCCGCTTTCCCGTTGCGCCCTTCCATTGCCTTGTGGTTCGTCAGCCAGTCGGGAGGTACCAGATCGGGGAAATTGCCCAGCCCCAGAATGATGTCGGTTTTCTGATCATCATTCACGTCCGCCGCTTCGATGGAAGTCCAGACGCCGAAAAATTCCCGGGGAAGCGACCGGGGTGCAAACTGAAAATCGCCCAGATTTTCCAGGTACACAAACGTTTCGGGTTCGTCTTCATTCCATTCGGCAAACAGCGCGATCGCCGCGACATCCGGATCGCCGTCCGCATCGAAATCATTCACGACGAGGCGGATCGCTCCGTGCATGTGCCGGAAATATACTTTCGAGAAACCCAGGTCACCGTTGTTTCTGAACACCCGTATCCCGTGCTGGGGCCGCGGCGCCGGCACATAATTGAGAATGTGATTGCCGTCCACGTTATCGCCGTTCAGGACGACCAGGTCCATATTGCCGTCGCCGTCGAAATCCGCCGCTGCCAGGCTGTTCCCGCCCCACGATGGCGTATGTTCGTCGAGCAGATGAGCGGTAAAGGTTTCATCGCCGTTATTGATATACAGGCGCAGTTCCTGCCTGCCCTGTGCGACCAGCGCCGCAATATCCGGCCGGCCGTCGTTATTGAAATCCGCAACCGCACTGCCGATCAGGCCGGCGTCCGTGGCGAGTATCTGTTCGCGCAAGGCGCCGGGCAGTACGCCCGGCGGTATTTCGGCCGGGGCATCCGGCCACAACTTGCCATAGTCCGGCGTCTGGTAATAGATCGCAAGTTCGCTGCGCGCATCCTTCGCCACGCCGTCACCGAAGGCGTTGGCGACGATATCCGCCAGTCCGTCGCCGTTCATGTCGACCGTGTGGTGTTGCACGAACCGTTGCTTGCCGCTGACGAGCATGCGGGCCCGCGGCTTTCCTCCTTCGAACTCCAGATCGGTAATCCGCGCAATGCCGACCTTGCTCATCGGAAAATGGCCGTGCGTAACCAGGCGAATCCCGGTTTCTGTCAGGCCCATGTCGATGGGATCGCTGGCCACCTTCGTGTAGCCGATACGCCGGCCGGTATCCAGGTCGAAGACGACGACATCGTCCCAGGCGTCGAAACCGGCGCGACGCTCGCCGCCCCCGACCCAGTCATCGATCACCGAACGCCCGACATAAATGCGCCGGCGCTTTGGATCAACCTGCGTGGCCAATACCAGCCCGTTCGGCTCGAGATCCAGGTTGGGGAAAACCGGCTTGAACGTTTTGGTCAGCGGCGCTTTGGGCTCCTGCATCTCCATTTCCTGCCACGGCCGGGCATTGGAGATGAAATACTCCCTGATACGCAGAAACTGCGCCTTGGTCATCTCCGGTTCGGCCGGAATGTAAAGCCTGAACGGATAGAAGTCGCGGAAATAACCATTGCTGTCATACAGAAAATAGCGCTTGGTATAGTCCTTGACCGGCTCCATTTCCGGCGGGACGGGTTCTACGCGCATGTCGTCAAACTCGTCGCCCTTCATTCCCACATAGTTGCCCATGTAATGGAGCGCAAACGGCCAGTACTCTTTGGATAAATCGGCGGGTTGTGGCTCGAGGTGACAGCGGGTGCAATGCAGCGCGACGAGCTCTTTGCCGCTCAGTTCGGGTCGATCCGCTGCCGGTGGAGGCTTTTCCTGCTCATCCGGCGAGCCACAACCGGTGACGATAATCGCGGCGACAAATACGGCTGGCAGAACCAATAATGCGGGTATCCGGGTCATACCGCTCTCTGAACCTGGAGTCATTTACCAATCCTCTCTCGCCTTATTTTGATATAGACTTGCGGATAATACGCCAACACAGGCGAACAAATTAAAACTTACAGGAAATAGGCCATGAAATTAGCCATTGGCGCCGTCATCGATCGAAGTCGCACCGTCCTGGTGGCCTTCCTGGTGATCATCGGCGCCGGAATCGTTTCCTATAAAGCACTACCCAAGCTGGCCGAACCGGAAGTCACATTTCCGATGGTATTCGTCCAGTTATTCCTGGAGGGCGTATCGCCGGAAGACGCCGAAACCCTGCTGGTCCGGCCGATGGAACAGGAATTGCGATCGATCGATGGCCTGAAGAAGATGGAGGCCACGGCCAGAGAGAGTTCGGCCACCCTCAGCCTGGAATTCGAGGCCGACGTGGATATCAACAAGGCGATCCAGGACGTACGCGAAAGTGTCGATCTGGCCCGGGCAAAACTTCCGTCGGATGCCGAGGAGCCCAGGGTACAGGAAGCAAACATGGCGCGGTTCCAGCCCATGCTGGTCATGAACCTGGGCGGACCGGTGCCGGAACGAACCCTGTATTCTCTCGCCCGGTCCCTGCAGGAACAGATCGAAGGTATCGACGGCGTACTCGAAGCGAATATCGTGGGTATCCGCGATGAATTGCTCGAAATAACCATTGACCCTCTGGCGATGGACAGTTACGGGCTATCGCCTGCGGATGTGCTGAGGCTGATCGATCGGAACAACCGCATGGTGGCTGCCGGTTCGATGCAATCGGACCAGGGACGGTTTGCCATCAAGGTGCCGGGGATTATCGAGTCTCCCGAAGACATCATGAACGCGCCGATCAAGGTCGATAACGGGCGGGTGGTTCGCTTTCGCGATATTGCGCTGGTACGACGCACTTATAAAGACTCCGACAGTTACGCGCGCCTGAATCACGAACCCGCCCTGGCCATCGAAGTGGTCAAACGCAGCGGCGTCAACCTGCTGACCACCGTAGCCGCGGTGAAAGCACTGGTGAAAGAGATTACTCCGACGTGGCCGCCCGGCGTTGAACTGACCTATTCCAGCGACAAGTCGATACACGTCAACAACAGCATTGCCAATCTGGTCAACAATGTGACCGCCGCGATTCTACTGGTGTTCGTCGTCCTGCTGGCCATCCTCGGCGTGCAGAACGCCATACTGGTCGGGATAGCCATACCCGGTTCGTTCTGTGCGGCATTCTTTCTATTGGAACTGGCCGGCCTGTCGATCAATACCGTCGTATTGTTCGGGCTGGTCATGTCCGTCGGTTTGCTGGTGGACGGCTCGATCGTCGTCACCGAACTGGCGGACCGGAACATGGCCGAAGGCGTGCATCGCAAGCGTGCTTATGCCGAAGCGGCCCAGCGCATGGCCTGGCCGATCATCTCCTCCACCGGCACGACACTGGTCGCGTTTCTACCGCTGGTTTTCTGGCCGGGCCAGATGGGGCAGTTTATGAAGTTCATGCCCCTGACGCTGATCTTCACGCTGACGGCATCGCTGATCATGGCACTGCTGGTGGTGCCGACATTCGGCACGATGATCGGCAAGCCGGGAAGCATGAGCGCGCGTCAGCGCAAGGATTTCCTGGCAGCGGAAAGCGGCGACCTGGATTCCATCGGCGGGTATACCGGCGCCTATATTCAGGTCATGAAACGGGCGCTCAGGCATCCCGGCAAGGTCGTCATCGGCCTGTTCGTTCTGCTGGCCGCTATTTATGTCAGTTACGGCATTTTCGGCAAAGGCGTCGAAATGTGGCCCGAGGCCGACCCCGATGGGGGCGCTGTCATCATCCATGCGCGCGGTGATCTTTCTGCACTGGAAAAGGATCAGCTGGTCCGGCTTGTCGAGGAAAGAATCTATGGCATCGAAGGCATCAAAAATGTCTATGCCCGTTCCGGCACAACCAATGCAGGCGCGGCAGACGATCAGATCGGTTCAATCACGCTGAACTATTTCAACTGGCGCCATCGCCCGCCTGCCCGGAAAATCCTCGCCGAAGTCCGCAGGCGAACCGCAGATATTGCCGGGCTGGTGATCGAAACCCGCCAGGTCAGTCATTTCAAAGGAGCAGCGAAACCCGTCGACATCGTGGTGTCGGCCATTTCAGGCAAATCGATCAATAAAGCCGTGAAAGCAATCCGCGCGGCCATGGAAAAAATGCCGGGCATCATCAATATCGAAGACAGCCGGCCGTTACCGAGCATCGAATGGCGGCTCGAGGTCGATCGCGCGCAGGCGGCCAAGTTCGGCGCGGACGTTTCGATGGTCGGCAGCATCATTCAGCTGGTGACCACCGGGATTAAAGTCGGTGAATACCGGCCGGACGATGCCATCGATGAAATCGATATACGCGTACGCTTTCCGGCCGACCAGCGCAGCCTGGACAGTCTCAGCGAATTGAGGATCCCGACTCCGGGCGGCAGCGTGCCGATCAGCACCTTCGTCAAGCAGCGGCCGGCCGAATCCACCAAACAAATTACGCGAACCGATCGACGGCGCACGCTGTCCATCCAGGCGGATCTGGCCGAAGGCTACCTGATCGGCCCGACACTGGATCAACTGCGACTGAAATTCCCGGACATGAACCTGCCTGCTGACGTGCGCGTGGAGTTCAAGGGCAACGCCGAGCAGCAGGCCGAATCCACGGCCTTCATGTTCAAGGGTTTCGGACTGGCGATGGCGATGATGGCAATGATTCTGCTGACGCAGTTCAACAGCATTTTCCAGTCGGTTCTAATCCTGACCGCCGTCATTTTCTCGACCGGCGGCGTATTGCTGGGCCTGATCATCACGCACCAGCCGTTCGGGCTGGTCAGTTGCGGCATCGGCGCCATTGCGCTGGCAGGTATTGTCGTCAATAACAATATCGTGCTGATCGATACCTTCAATCAATTGCGCAAGACCGACATGGACCGCAAGGAAGTCATCCTGAGAACCTGTGCCCAGCGCATGCGCCCGGTCATGCTGACCACGATCACGACCGTTCTCGGCCTGATGCCGATGGCGATGGCCCTGAACATTGATCTGCTCAACCGCGATATTTACTTTGGCGGACCTGCCGCAGCATTCTGGAAACAAATGGCCACCGTGATTTCGGGCGGCCTGATCTTCGCCACGATATTAACGCTGCTAATGACGCCTGCATTCCTGATGATGCAGGCGAATGCCGCGGCCCGGTTCCGAAAAAACCGGGAGCGGCGTGCCGGGCAGGCAGCGAAATCCAAGACCGTTGCCGAGCAATCCTGATCTGCCGTACGGACCGGGTAATCCCGATATCCTTTAACGCGGCAGGTAACGCTTCGTTGCGAAGCCTTACCGGTCCCCGGCATGCGGGCGTTGTATTCGCCGAGACTCTCGCCATAGCCGTTATTGAGCTGTCACGGATATTGTGCGCAGCAAACCGGGCATCCGGAAATCAGGTATCGTGCGATAATTCAGGCAAGCCTGCAGCTGTATCTCTTTCTACTTGACGAATATCACATGGAAATCGAACAAATCGCAGTGATCGGCGGTGAAGTTTCCGGCATGGATCTCGGCACAGGCCTGAATGACTCGTCCTTCAGGGACATCAAGGAGGCAATGGCCCGCTACAGCGTGCTGTTCTTCAGAAATCAGCAACTCACGGGCGATCAACTGCTGGACCTCGGCCAGCGCTTCGGTGACCTGTTCGTGCAACCCGTATTCGGAGATCTTTTTCAGGAATTGCTGATCTTGTCCAATGACGAAAAACATCCGCCGGTATTAAATACGTTTCACCAGGACATGACGGGGCTCGACTGCCCGCCCGGTGAGCACCTGCTGCATGCACTCGTCGTACCCGACGGTGGCGGCGATACGATCTGGTCATGCAATTACGCTGCATTTGAATCACTCTCCGAAAAAATACAGCTTTTTCTTTCGGGTCTGACAGCGACTCACAGCATCCTGCATGCATATAAGTCGGCATTCGAAAAAATGCCTGACGGTGCTGCCCGGCGGGCCAGGATCGGAGAAACCCATCCGCCGGCCCACCACCCCGTCGTCAGAACACATCCTGTCACAGGCCGGAAAGGGCTGTTCGTCAACCGTTTTTTTACCGAGTGCATTGACGGCATCAAAAAGTCCGAGAGCGATCTGCTACTCGAGTACCTGTTCCGGACAATAGAAACACCCGAATTCTGCGTCCGGCTGAAATGGCGACCCGGCACGCTCGCAATCTGGGATAATCGGTGCACGTCTCACTATGCCGTTGCCGACTATTACCCGCAGAAGCGGCGCATGCAGCGCGTTTCGGTCTGCGGCGATCGGCCGGTATAAGATGGATTATCGGCCCTGTCGGCTGCAAACCAGCAGGCTGTTTACCATGCTCCCCTCGTCCACCTTCTCTGACCGGCAATCCCGCAATCGGGTACACCGGGTATTCGACAGACCCTTCCTCCGCCTTGCCGCCAGTCTGTTGGTAATTTCCGGAGCCGCCTCTATTGCAGTGCATGCCGACACACCGGCATCTTCGGACCCGGCCGCACAGCCGCCCGATGCGCCGCCGGCAATTATCGCCGGCAAAAGGCGTGTCCCGGAATTACTGCTGGCCGACAAGCAGGGCGGCACCTTCTTTACCGGCATCCCGTTGATTGGTTATGACGATGAGCTCGGGTGGAGCTATGGCGCAGCGATCGAATGGTACGATAACGGACCGAAGAAAAGTCCTTTTTTTGCCTATACGCCCTATCGACGCATGATCAAGGTCGGTGCCGCCGGAACGACGGAAAATGCGGTTCGCCTGTTTGTCGGCTACGACCAGCCCTATATCAAAGATACGCGATGGTCGGTTTCCGGAGATCTCGTTTATGAGAAAAACGACGATGAGAATTTTTTCGGAGTCGGCCAAAGAAGCCTTGAGCGATTGCGCTTTCCGGGCCTGGACCAGAGTTTCAGGGAGTTCGATGACTATGAGGATGCCCGAAACCTGATCGTGAACGGTCAGACCTGGAGAAAATATGACTCATATCGAAGAAAGGAGCTGACCCTGGTCGGCAGTGTGGAATACGGGTTTCTGGACGGACTGCTTCAACCGGCAGCAGGCTTCCAGATTTCCAGAATTCAGGCAGGCGATTACACCGGCCAGACAATCGGCGGTGCGATTCAGCAGGAAACGAGACTCCATGAAGAGGTGCGCACTGCCGGTGTGACCGGTTTTAAGGGCGGGTGGAATAACCTGCTCTCGCTGGGACTGACCTGGGATTCACGGGACTTTTCTCCCGATCCCAACTCAGGCGTGCTGGCTGAAATTTTTATTCGGGCGTCGGCGAAATGGCTCGGATCCGATTTCAATTACCGGCAAATTACCACCGGTATCACGTATTTCCATGACCTGTTGCCCAGGCGGACACGCCTGATTTTTGCCGGAACGCTGGTTTATGAAAGCCAGTTCGGGAATGCTCCTTTTTTTGCGCAATCCAGTCTTGCCGTAGCGGGGGATGAAGCCCGGCAAGGCCTGGGTGGATTCAATTCTTTGCCGGGTTATCTGAACAACCGGTTCATCGGCGACACAAAAACCCATGCCAATCTGGAACTGCGCTGGAGTTTCTGGCAGTTTGTCTTGTGGAAGCAGCACATCAGAACGATGCTGGTTCCGTTTGTCGGCGCCGGGCGGGTTTTTGACAGTATTGAAGACACGACACTGAAGGGCTGGAAGTCTGTCGGCGGACTGGGTCTGCGCCTTGCGTGGAATTTATCCACGGTGATCAGTTTCGATAACGCGTTCAGTTCCGAGGGCAATGTCTTTTACATGGAACTGGGACACCCTTTCTGAGCGTATTCCCGGAGCCGTTTACTGATTTGACCGAACCGGACAACCGGCAAACTCGACGAATGGCTCCCGGATTTCCCGTCTCCGTCATCCTCGCTCGAGGATGACAATGCGATAGAATTTCCTACCCTTCTGCATGAGCTCAGAATATTGACCACTAAAAAAGCACTCAGAAAAACCGCCTGGCTGGTAAGCATGGCGGGTCTGCTGCTGTTTGTTGCCGTCATCGGCTACCAGGGCATCGGATCGGTGAGCGGGGCCTTTGCCACTGTTGGCTGGGGTCTCGTGTGGATCAGCCTGTTTCATATGGCACCACTCGTCATTGATACCTATTCATGGAAAATCCTCCTGGCCAGGGACCATCGTATCGGCATGCTTCAATTAACGGGTATCTCCTGGGTCGGCGAAGCTGTGAACAGCCTGCTGCCGGTTGCGCTGATCGGCGGCGGGCTGGTGCGGGCACGTTTACTCGGGCTCGTCGGGATACCGGTCGCGGTCGGCGGCGCCAGCGTGGTCGTCGACCTCACGGTGGCGGTGATCAGCCTGATCGTTTTCTCGTTTGCCGGTGTCGCAGTAATGGTGACAAAGGCATTGCCCGGCCATTCGTCGACACAATTGCTGCCCGGACTGCTGATTTTCTCGCTGGTCGTATACGGTTTTTACATGGCGCAACGCCGCGGACTCTTCCTGGCGCTTGCACGCCAGATCGAAAAACTGAACGGTGCCGATGGAGAAGGCACGCTCAGCAGCGATGCGGCCAGGCTCGACCGTCATGTCGCCGAAATCTACTCGCGTCACGGCGATTTCTGGCTATCGTGCCTGATGCGCTTGGGCGGGTGGGTGATCGGGGCCGGTGAAGTCTGGCTGGCATTGCGTTACCTGGGTCATCCGGTCAATCTGGTCGAGGCCCTGATGCTGGAGAGCCTGGGTCAGGCCATCCGCAGCGCCGCCTTCGTTATTCCCGGCGCACTGGGCATTCAGGAAGGGGCCTATCTCGTGCTTGGCGCCAGCATTGGCATCCCGCCGCAAATCGGCGTTGCGCTGTCTCTGGTCAAGCGTGTCCGGGAATTATCGTTCGGCATCCCCGGACTGTTGGCGTGGCATGCCATCGAGGTCAGGCGTTTCGGCCGGTCGCCGCAGAGCAAATCATCCATCGCCGGGGAAGAAAAATGACAGCATGCGCGCTGTTGCCCGTGTCATGAGTCAGCCGGCCTCTTTCATCCATTCACTGCTGCGGATCGTGAATCGATACGCCGGGTTTCTGACTTCGAGCGGCCTCAGGATGGTTGACCTGGATCCTGATCACCTGCTGGCGGATGCTGCCCGACGCGCAGCACTCGAGGATTTCGGCGATACGGATTTCCTGGAACCGCTTGGCGTGTTGCTGAACGCATACGAAAACGAGGCAGAACTGACACTTATCGGGCGCATCGCCATGCGCGAAGATGCGCTGCAATCTTTGCTGACCCGCTTGTGGATCCAGGACGAGCGCAAACGGCATCCTCAAATCGGCGATGCCGGCATCCGTGCGCCCGTATTCATCACCGGCCTGCCCAGGACCGGGACTACGTTTCTGCATAATTTGCTGGCCGAAGATCCGGGCTTTCGTGCGCCGCTCGGCTGGGAAGTGATGTATCCACGGCCGCTGCCCGGCACGCGGGCGGATCGTCCGGACCCGCGCATCGCGCGTGCACAGCGACGCATGGAACAGCTCTACTGGCTATCGCCTGAATTCAGGGTCATTCATCCGCTCGATGCTTCGTCACCGCAGGAGTGCATCGCGATCACCGGGTCTGCCTTTGCCAGTGACGTCTATCCGACCATGTGTCACGTACCCGGTTACCAGTACTGGCTCGATCACGCAGACCTGGTGCCTTCATTTCGATATCACCGCAGATTCCTGCAACAGTTGCAGGGTGGTCAACAGGGTCTGCGCTGGCTGCTGAAAGCGCCTGCACACTTGTTTGCCCTGGATGCAATCGTCAAGGTCTACCCGGATGCGCGCTTCGTCTTTACGCACCGTAATCCGCTGGAAGTATTACCTTCGCTGGCCAATCTGACACTGGTGCTGCGCGGCGCATTCAGCGACCGGCACCGGCCGGCAGAAATCGGCCGGGAGTTGGTCGGACACTGGGCAGAGGGTATGCGGAGAGCCCGCCAGAGCGTCAGCCGGCTACCCGACTGCCGGGAGCGATGCCTGGACATTACCTATGAGCAGTTGACCGGTCATCCGCTTGACACGGTCCGCAGGATTTACCGGCATTTCGGCCTGGAACTCGGAGCCGAAGCGCTGAACAGGATGCGCGCGTACCTCGATCAGCGCCCCAAGGACCGGTTCGGCCGGCACCGGTATTCCCTCGAGCAATTCGATTTTGATGCCGGAGATATCGAACGGGCCTTCGACGGATTGCATCGATATTGTGATTAGCCGGTCTTGCCCTGCAACGGAGCGCGTCGATAGAGCAGCGCCGGCAGCACGGCCAGCATGCAGAACATGGTTGCGCCGGTGCCGATGGTCAGCAACTGCCCCATGCTTGCGGCACCCGGGTGAGGCGAGAAGGCGAGATTGCCGAAGCTGAAAATCGTGGTCAGTGCGCTGACCACGATGGCCCGGATCGTACTGCTGCCCAGCAAATCACCGTCATCGGGCAACGCGGTACGGTAACGATGCACCATGTGTACACCACTGTCGACACCGATGCCCAGCAGCAGCGGCAAAGCAATGACGTTGGCGAAGTTGAACGGAATATCGGCCACCACGGCGATGGCCGCAGTCATCATCGCGGCCAGTGACAGCGGCGCCAGGACGAGTATGACATCGCGCTTCCGGGGTAAAAGAATCAGTAGCAGGAAGGTGATGACGACCAGGGCCGACAACAGCGCCTGGGCAAAGGCGGAGACGACAACCCGGCCCGATTCAATATTGAAAACCGCAGGCCCCGTTACTCTCGGCGCCACCGATTGCACCGCCGTGACAAATTTTTCCAGGTCAGCCTCGTTATCGAGTACTTGGGACGGAAAAACATCGATGCGTAACCGGCCATCGCCGGTCACCCATCGCCGCAAGAGATCGGTCGGCAAGTCCGGATACCGGATTGCCGTTGCCTGGAGGGCCGTAGCCAGGCGATTCAGCAGTGCGGGCAAGGATCCGAGTACGCTGCGTTCGAGCGCAAGGAGTTGCCGCTGTCGTTCCGCGGCGGGTTCTGCAGACAAACCGGCCAGGAACCCCTGCAATGTTTTGTCCAGGTGGCGAACGGTACCCGACAGCGGCTCCGGGCTCGCGGGAAAGTCATCGACAACCGCGGCAAAGTTTTGCAGCGAAGCCAATTGTTTCTGCGGTTGCGTGTCCTGCCGGCCTGGAGATGCCACCTGCAGCGGACCCAGCAGCAGGTTGAGGTCATCGATCAGGGCCAGTTTGTCGGGTTGGTTCTCCGGGATGAAGCGATTGATCGTGATCGCGTCATCAACGACAGCCAGTTGCCGGGTCTGCTCAACCCGGCGTTTCGCTTCGGCCTGATTGTCAGCCAGGATTTTCAGATTCCACGGGGAGGTTGCGCTGTCCTGTAGCAGTTTGTTGAATGCCCGGACTGATTCGGAATCGGGATCGCGTAAATCGATCGGGTTGGCGTCAAAGCGCACCGCCGGCAACGCCAGGATACTCACCAGCGTTGCGCCAACGGCCACCCACAGAAAAGCCCGCGGATATTTTGCCGGCATGCGCAGTAATCGACTGACCCCGTTACCGGCGGACATTCGCCGGGCGACGGGGCGGACGGACGGCAACAACGACAGCAGGGCGGGCAACAGGCTCAGGCTGAGCGCCAGGCTGATCACCATGCCGGTGCCTGCAATCAGGCCCAGCTCTGAGACACCGGTAAAAGAGGTCGGGACAAAGGCATAAAAGCCGGTGGCGGTGGTTGCCGTGCAGATAAACAGCGAGCCACCGATATCGCACATGGCGCGGCGCATGGCCGAAATCTGCGACGAGCCCTGCCAAAGGAGTTCCCGATAACGCAGGCACAGGTGAATGGCATAATCGACACCGAGGCCGATGTATAACACGGCAAAGGCGATCGAAATCAGGTTCAGGTGCCCGATCGTGGCAGCGGCAAATCCGGCCGTCATGATCAGCCCGCTCAGCAGCGTTATCAGGGTGGCGAGAACCAGTTGCCACGATCCCAGGCCCATGCCCAGTACCACGGCCACCAGCAACAAAGACATTACCCCGGCAATCAAGGCGCCGCGGCTCGCGCTTTGCAGTTCCTCGTAAGCCAGGGCGACCTCTCCGGTAACCTGCGCCCGCACACCATGCGCCGGATCCAGCTGCAGTTCGCCGATTGCCTGACGAACCGCCTGCATCGCATCGGTGGCCGGTTGCAGGCGACTGTAGTCAAGCCGCGGCTGGAGCAGAATCAATTGTCGGCGATCGTTCATGCGTGCAGCCGATCCGTGTAATAGTTGTTGCCACGACACTTGGTAAAAATGCCCGTCGTTATTAGCCGTCAATGCCGCATCGAGCTGTCGGAGAAAGGGTCCGATCTCCAGCGATTCCCCGGCCTCGACCCGACCGAGCGCCAGACCGGTTAACCGAAGCAGTTCACTCAAAGAAGGATCCCGCGCCAACCGACCGAAAAATGCCTGGAACTGCATCAATTTATCCGCCAGCATCTGCAGTTCATCGACATTCATGTATAAAAGAGAATGTCTCTCGAAAAATTCCCCGCCCATCGGCTGGTACACCGACTTGAACAAGCCATCGGAATGCCGCAGACGGTCGGCAAGCGAATCGCTCGCTGCGCTGGCAAGGTCAGGCGTATCACCGTCCACGAGGACGATCATCGTGTCGGTATACTGCGGGAAAGACTGCTGGAAGTCCGCATAGATCTGGCGAAACGGGAGTTTTGCCGACAGCATGTCGCTGGTATCGGTGGACATCCCCAGATGCCCGACCGTCCAGTATAAAACCAGGGCGGACATCACCATCATGATGGTCACGATCGGCAACGAGGCCCGGCTCATCCAGCCGGCCCATGCATACATTGCACGGTACATGACCGAATCGTTGCGGCAGTCTGTTTGTTCGTATGCTTTCAAAGTGTGCGCACTCGAAGAAGAGGGAATACAATCAATCCTGAAGCAGACCGTATCAGGGGCATATCAAATGAGGCAAACTTTTCATGGCAGAAGCGGAATTCCGGCATGGATATACCCGGTCGTGCTGGCATGGCTCATGCTAGGTTCGTGGGTCTGCATGGCTGCCGAAAAACCGGGCCTGAACAATCCCTTACAGGTTATAGACACGCTGCATCGTGCGCTTCTCGAAGTCGGCGGCCGCAATGATAAACCAGATTTTGAATCCAGATTCAGTCAGCTGGAACCCGTCATCGCCTCGAGTCACGATTTCAACACCATTGCCCGCCTCGTCTGCGGACGTTTCTGGAAAGACCTCGATCACGATGAGCGGGCTCGGTTTATCGAAGCATTTCGACGCGCCAGCACCGCCACCTATGCCAACCGTTTCACATCCATGGAAGGCGTTACATTCGACCCGGCCACCCTGCTCGAAGACCTCGGCCGGCGCGTCACAGTGCGCAGCCACCTGGTGCGTGCTGACGGGAGCAAGGTCACGTTTGATTACATTTTGCAAAAGACGAACGACCAATGGCGTATCGTGACGGTCCTGGTGGATGGCGTCAGTGACCTGGCCTTGCAGCGGGCCGAGTTGACGACCCTCTATAATAATGAGGGTTTCCCGGGCATCATGGAGTATCTGCGTAATAAGGCCGGGGGTGGCTGATATCATGGGGTTGTTGCCTGATATCGGAGCGGTTGCAGGGAAATGTCGAAATCGGCGGTCGCCTGTTCGCATGACTCGAGACTGCCGATGATTGCCTTTTTGTCAGCCAGGTCAGCATGCCTGTTATCCCGACGTTTCATTGCCACGGTGTTGAGTGGCCGGCAGGCATCCAGCATCAATTCCTCTTTTCCCAGGAGCACTTCATAAGTTTCGGGTGCCTTGTGCTCGAGATCGAGGGCCAGCAGCATGAATTCGCTCGATAAGTTATTCTGCCTTCGAAAATCCGTTTCAGCCCTTTCGCGTATACCGAAATTTACCGTGGAGCAGCCGGCCAGGAGCGACAGCGTCATAAACACGAATATTTTCTCGGGAAGACATGAGTGCTTTCCGGAGTTGAGCCGGTTGGAAGTCATGTATCCGGTATGATGCAGATTCGCAGTAATGGTGTCGGGACATTCTTTCCGGGTGTATTGCGGGACAATTTACAATAATCCATCGATATCTGTCTGCTGACACAGTCCATGCAGGGCCCTGACCGGAATGTCTGAATATAATAGCCGGTATCGGATCCTGCAGATAGTGCCTGCCATAACCGGCTATTCAGACCATTGTGATAGCATGCATGCCATCTTCTGATACCCAGCCAATTTCCGGTGTCTGGCCAACATCAAAATGCTCCGTAATAAACGACTTGCCATAGCCCTTTTGTTCGCTGCGGTCATTGCTACCGTATTCTGGAGTCAGTCCCGGGTTCCCGCTCTCAACCAGAAAGCCCAGATGGGCCTGCGGACCAACTTTGGTTCGATTGCCTTCGACACGGTACTACCGGTAAATGCCGGCCAACCGGTTGCCGAGCGAGTCCTGAGAACCACGGTTAACTGGGGATATACCAACTGGAAAGGCATGACCTTCGGTCTGCTGTTTGCAGCCGCTGGCCTGACCATACTCGGGTTTATCAAACATCGAAGTTTCAGACAACCATGGCTGAATACGCTCATGGGCATGTTTATCGGTGCGCCACTTGGAGTCTGTGTAAATTGTGCAACACCGATTGCACAGGGGATGGTCGCAGCCGGCGCACGACTGGAAACTGCCCTGGCCACTCTGATCAGCTCACCCATGCTGAATGCGATCGTACTCAGCATGGCCTTCACCCTCCTGCCCTGGGAGATGGCGCTTGGCAGTCTCGCCGGTGTTTTGTTGTTACTGGGCACTATCCCGTTTCTGGTCAGGCGGTTCGCAGTGACTGCAGATACGACTCTGACGGGCATGACAAACGGACCGGGTTTTTCCGGCATAGCGCCGCCTGTCGCCGTGACTGCTGCACTGGACGATGAAAGTTACCTGTCGGCTTTGGGTGCAACATTGACGGGCTTTACAAGAAACCTGTTCTATATGTTGAAAATTGCCGTGCCGCTTATGTTGCTTGCCGGCTTCCTCGGCGCACTGGTCATTGAGCTGATACCTTTCAGGATCTTTGCAGGTTTTGATGCAAATCTGCCCGTTCTCATCGGTACCGCGATCTTTGCAACTTTACTTCCGGTACCAATAGCCTTTAACGTGATTGTGGTAATGGCCCTGCTTGCCGGCGGGATGCCCGCCAGCCTGGGTGCTGTCCTGTTATTTGCGCTGAGTGTCTACAGCATTTATCCCGCATCGGTCATTGCCAGATATATATCCGTACCGCTGAGTATCGCACTGGGCGCAGTTGTCATCATTCTGGCGACAGGCATAGGCCTGGCCACAGATCGTTACTTTGCATCAAAACTGGCAAAGGAGCGACATGCCATTGCACAGGGCATTGCGTCGGGCCAGAAAAAAGCCTATCGGGAAGCGATCGGTATCTGTAACAAACTCCCGGGTTCGCTCCAGTTGCGCTGCTTTACAGACCATATAGGTGATTTCGGAAACCTGGTTCTCTACAATAATATGTGCCAGATACGCCCGTCAGCCGTCGATCACGAGAGCTGCCGGCTCGCTGTCGATACTTTCATTGCCAAAAAAAATGCTGTTGCAAACTTCTCCGAAACTCCCTGTGAGAAGCTTTCCGATACAAGCGCAAAAATGCAGTGCACTTTATTTCTCGCCATCAGCGCTGCAATCAGGAACCACGACATCAGTCTGTGTAATAAATTTGCAGTCAGGAATGCGATACAGGCCTGCAGAATACAGTTTCTGAACTCAAGCCTGTTATTCAGCCCGGATGACACCGTATGCAGGAACCTGGACAGGCAGGAACTATCAGACTGCAAGATCAATGCCGCGATCTACCGGTATGCAACGACCGGTGATCTCGAAGGTTGCAATGGCTTGCCGACTCCCGAAGCACGAGAGCATTGCAGATATACCGTGGCTTCATCCATGATCGGAAAAAACAATGATTCCAGTGGCTGTCTCGAGCTGCAATCATCGTCAAAACAGCAGCGGTGCCGCAGCCTGATCACCGCGTGAAAAGCTCAGCGAGAAGGCTCTGCCGAACTTTGCAGGCAGCTTCCGGCAACCGACCTGCAGAATCTCTGTCTTGGCAAGATCGCAGACAGGCAAATCAAGGCGATTCTCGCGGATTACACTCTCGGGGCATCGGTTGTCCGGCCCTTGGCAGACAGCCGGGATACTGAAACCGGCATTGATGCAAGCGTGCCGCCACCCAGTGCGCCGCCCCTCCAGTGGGAAACTTTGGCTACAGATCAGAAAGACATTATTGCTTTTACCCCCTATCAGATACGCAGCAAAGGGGGAAAAAGGGCCTTTTCCAGAGTTCCTGCAAAGGATCTCGGCATTACGCGCAGCTGGGATTTCCGGATGACCGATTTCTTCGAACCTTTCATCATGGGAAAGGGTATCGCATCGGGTGACTTCAACGGCGACTTCTGGCCGGACCTGGTCCTGGCCACTGAAAAGGGTGTCGTGTTCTACCAGAACACCGGGGGAAGATTTCAGCTGCTGGAAGTTTCCCAGGATGAACTCCTCGGAAAAAATGTATTTGTCGTGGCACTGGTCGATGCAGATAACGACGGGACTCAGGATCTGTTTGCCTCCACCTATGGCGGCGCCAATTATCTGCTCCTCAACAAGAACGGCGGCTTTCAATCCCCCGAGCTGGTCAGGCTCGACGGTGATCAGCGACTTACGCTTGCCGCCGGTTTTGCCGACCTGGACCGGAGCGGCACACTCGACATTGTCCTGGGCAACTGGAGCAGCGGCGTTGAAAAGCTGTTTTCTCCCGAAAAATCCACAAACCGGATTCTGTTCAGACAGGGCGATGCTTACACCGTCAGGACACTCAAGGAAATAAAAGGTGAAACACTCACTGTCCTGCTTGCCGATATAAACAATGATCATTTCACCGATCTTTTAATCGGCAACGACAGGCTGGTCCCGGACACCTATTACCTTGGGACCGGCAACGGTTCATTCAAACTGATTACCCGGGATCAGGGACTGCTGCCGGTCACATCGATGTTCACAATGAGCCTGGATACCGCGGATTTCAATAATGACCTGAAGCCGGACCTTTTCAGTACAGACATGACTTTTGCCCGCAGCTCGAAAAATGACTACTGTGCGGCTCTGGAAGACATGGATTCGCGTTCACGCTGCACGGAGGTGATCAAGAGCTATGCACTGTTTACAAACGGGAGTGCCTCGGAATGCGACTCGCTCGGCACGCCACGTCAGCGACAGGAGTGCTTTGTAACCTTTTCCGTCAAGGCCGCCAAGGAACAGAAAGACAGCCGCTATTGCAAAAATCTTGTCGACAAAGAAAGCTCACTTTATTCCTTATGCCTGTATCTGGCCTCTCCCGAGGCCGAAGATCAACCGGTCAGCCAGCAACAATACATCCGGCAGGTCCAGCGCAACGTATTGCTGATGAATAACGGCAAGCAATTTGTCGACAAGGCCCGGCAAACTGGTATAGACAAAAGCTTCTGGAGCTGGAATGCCAAGACGGCTGATCTCGACAACGACGGCTGGCAGGATATCTATGTGGGAAACGGTTTTCATTTCGGTGACAGCTTTTATGAAATCCAGGAGAATATCCTGTTTCATAACATCGACGGCAAGTTTTTCGACCAGGTAGCCCCGCAATGGGGGCTCGATGATCCGATCAATACTCCGAGCTATACCTATCTGGACCTCGATCTCGACGGAGACATTGACATTATTGCAAGCGGCGTGCTGGCACCACCGCGTATATTCGTAAACCAGCAGAAGGAAAATAACTCGGTAACATTCGAGCTGCATGAGAGTTTCGGAAATTCTGACGGCATAGGCGCCAAAATTACCATTCAATACGGAGGAAAAAAGAGCCTGCGGCAACGAAAGGAAAACAAGCTGAGCGGGGGCTTTATGTCCTTCGATAATCCTGTCCTGCATTTCGGTGTCGGGAAGTATAGATCAATCGACGGGTTCACTGTTACCTGGCCGGACGGACAGACCACCCGATACGAAGAAAATATGCCGGTCAATCGTATCTACCGGATTACACGGACAGAGAAATAAATATTTCCTGCCTCGTATCACTCCTCACCGGTTGCCAGCCTTATTTCGCCAAGGTAGAGGCTTTCTTCACCGAGGTTGAACTCCACCGATATACTGCCCGAGAAATCTGTATTCACATCCAGCTCATAATGCCCGCTGTTTTTCTCGAGTTTATCGATCTTGAATTCTCCGAAGATATCCGTTGTCGCCCGTGCTGCCTCATGGTCATTCTGTTTCAGAATGACTTGCGCACCTTCGACACATTCTTCGACTCCGTCCACATTGTGCACTACAGATCCGGCAACAAAACATCCGGTTATCAAATGCAGGTTTTTATAATAGACACGGGGTCTGGTCCCGGCTTCCGGCTGTAAAACCTCCAGGCCCTCCTCCTCTGCAATCCGCTGCATTTCCCGGTCTTCGACTTTGACCGATCTGAACACATCAGTCGGACAACTCTTTTCGATACGAGGTGCCGTCCAGCCCTGATCCAGCAGGTGAGCATCGAAAATCCAAGCCTGCGGGATCTGTTCTTCCTCGTTCCAGTAAACCGCGCCATACGGACAGGCATCAACAATCGCTTTTTGCCCTTTTGATTTTTTCGGGTCGATAATAACGATGCCGTCCGCGCGCTTGCTGACGGCCCCGCCTGTAGCAGCTTTCATGCAGGGTGCCTCATCGCAGTGGTTACACATCACCGGCATGAAGTTCGCCTCGACAACCGGATAGCGCCCGCGCTCTTTTCTTTGGATATCGACCCAGTTATGCCCGTGTACGGGTTGCGACGCTGCATAACCCGGAAACTCGTTGCCGATATGCTCATCCTTGGTTGCCAGGAAACAGCCACGGCAGTTATCGCAGCGGGAAATATCGACAATCATATTCCATTTCATGGTCATCACACCGCCTCCGCACGTTGCCAGTTATCAACCCCGGTCCATTTTTCAATCTGGATCAGCGTTGTATTCGGACTGATACTGTGGGTCTGCTCCGTGATACTTTTGCTCGGATTGAGCATATTGACGCACCCTCCCAGATCGGTCGAGTTGCCAGGTTCACCCGCGGGCCTGTATTCGGCAGATGCGGTAGATGCACTGACGACTCCCGGCCGCAGTCGATCTGTCACATACGCAGCACAGACAACCGAACCCCGGTTATTCCACAGGCGTATCAGGTCATCATTCTCGATTCCCCTGTCCTGTGCGTCCTGCCGGTTCATCCTGGCAACCAGGTAATAGTGGCCATCGACCAGAACGCGGTGGTCCTGAATATCCCGGATGGTACTGCCTCCATCGTCACCCATGACATGGAAGGGGTATCGCGAGTGTGGTGTCAGTAACTGCAGGGGATAATCGGCAAGTTGCTTGTCTTTCTGCGGATCCTCGTAGTTGGGCATGTACTTGTTTAACGGCGGTCTTCCCGAGTCATCGATCTTGGTAAGCGTCTCCGGAATGAACTCGAATTTACCCGAAGGCGTCTGCAGCCCCTCACCGTATTCTTCCACGTAATCCGACGGCAGCGGGTAAGGCTCCGGCACATCCTTGTGTCGCCCCTCATAGAACCACCGGGCTGCAGTAGGCGCTCGTGCCGATTCCGGATCGGGAGGCACGACGAAGTAACCCTTCTTCAGGAATTTTCTCCAGGACATGTGCTTGGATAAATCGGACGAATCGAAAACGCGCTTGCACCAGTCAAGCTCCGTGTTTCCGCCTTCCGAATACATCGCCCCCATGCCCAGGCGTTCCATCAATGCGAGAAAAATATCGTAATCGGATTTTGACTCGCCCAGCGGCTCGATACATTTATGCTGCATCGATATAACGCGGTGATTGTTCATCGAATACATGTGATGCACATAACCGGCGCCGACGTTGTACCACTCGCCGATATCCCAGCGCTCGAAAGAGGTGCAGGCAGGCAGGATAATATCCGAGAACCGTGTCTCTCCCTCTTTCCAGACCGACTGGTTTACGACAAAAGGCAGATTCTCCGACTGGTACATTTTTACCCAGCGATTGGAATCGACCATCGTGCCAAACGATGCGCTACCGTACTTGTAAAGCATTTCGACCTTCGCGTGGCCGGGCGACGGATAGCCGAACTTGAAAAACTGGCCCTGTATGGAAGCCACATCAGTCAGATAACCGACCGCGTGCCCTTCCATAATCGCCTCGGGTAAATGAATCCGGGGAATGCTCTGGCGGACCGAGCTCATCGTCACAATATGCGGCATGCGCTGATAGTTATTGGCCGCATTGGCACTGTACTGTAGATCCCCGGACATGCTGCCTTCGGCATATCCGGGAAAATAAAAGGAAAAGTCCAGCGGTGCGCCGAACTGCAGGTTTCCGAAGTTGACCCCTGGCCGTCCCATACCCTGCATGGCACCGAGAATCGTCATCATCCGGGCCCACTGGACCCCCATCGGTGAGCGACCCGCTCCCCCGACACCGCAACCCCAGCCACCTGCACCGAGATAGGTTTTCTTGCGACCCCATTCCCTGGCCAGCGCCCTGACCTCGCGCGCGGGTACGCCGGTTTCCGCCTCCTGCCACTCGGGAGTCTTGGGCGTGCCGTCTGTCTGGCCGAGGATGTAACCCTTCCATTCCTCGAAGCCCTTGGTTCTTTTCTCGACAAACTCCCGGTCATAGAGATCCTCTGTTATCCAGACATGGCAAAGAGCCTGGGCAAAGGCCGCGTCTGTACCCGGCTTGGGCGCTATCCACTTGCCGCCCAGGTGGGCAGCCGTGTGATTCAGGTACGGGTCGACGTGAACCATCTTGATGCCCAGTTCCTTGGCCCAGTTGCGACGTTCGGTCCCCTCATATCCATAGCTGGCATCGGGATCGCTGGACCAAAAGACGATCATTTCCGCTTCTTTCAGGCAATCCTCGACCGTGCCATAAAACTCGGGCGTTCCCAGGCGCATGCTGTTGCCCCAGTGATGCATCGCACCCCAGTACCACCCTTCCCAGCTGTCCGGGTTATGGACCAGCTTGGAAACGCCGATCAGATTCCAGAACCGGTTAAAAGCACTCAGGTAATGACCGAGATTTCCCCACTGATGATGCGAACCATTGGCAACCAATACCGCACCGGGGCCCTTGCGCTTGGCCCGCCTGATTTCTCCGGCAACGATGTCGAGTGCTTCATCCCAGCTGATCCGCTCAAATTCCGATGTTCCGCGATTCTGGATATTGCGCTCGCCATCGGGATCGAAATCCACTCGCTTCATCGGGTATAAAAGACGGTCTTTCGAATACACCATGGACTTTTGACACATGCCGTGTGCAGCCAGGGTCGTGCGTCGGGGGGGTGTAAAGGTTTTACCTCTCGCTTTTATCGACCATGAAGGGGCATCTTCGTCATCGAATTCCATCGGCGTGATTCTGAGGATTTTGTCGTCCTTGACGTAGACGAATACCGGCCCGCCATTGGTACCGCTCGTGTACCGCACGACACCGTTGCCCATGTCGGTCCCGCTCTTCCAGGTCATCGTTTCCATGCGGGCCAGCGTGGACATGAACCACACGGCCAGCTCGTCCGGCCCCTCCAGGCCGACTTTGAAATTTTTCGCGGCATCGATTCTCACCAATTGGTCGAATGGCGGTGTCAGGAACTCTTCTGCAATGGCCTTGTTCTTGAAAATAATGGATAAATCCGGGTTCTGGTAAATCCCCTTCTTCGAAGTGATTTTGCCGTTTTCGAGCTTTAACCAGCGACCTTCAGGTTTATCCTGCAATTTGAACTGTGCGGTGAGATTTTTCTGCTTCAGATGTTCCGCAAACTCGGGGTATATCCGCGCAGTCACCCGGAGCGCCTGCACCATCCCGAAAAGTATGACCGAAAAATTCATGTAATCCTCCTGCGAAAAATGGTCAGGTGCCCCCCTGCTCTCCGACCTCGAAAGGGTTCCTGCATCAGGCCGCGCATCGCCGTGGCGCCCGGAAACGTATTTCTGCGATCTGATTTGACTGACATGACACAATTAGACTAACGAGACCAACCAGGCAATGCGCTGACAATTATCACTCAGCGGCCAGGAAGGGGTCGGACCAGCGCAACCTATTGATAATAAAAAGTATTACTCAATAATTCTGTAATATTCACGGCTAATTGGCCAATTTCGACATCAAAAGCGTTAAGTAGACGACGGTGAGTCTGGTATGAAAAGCTGCCAAGGGTAATATTAAAAAACAGCTGCAAGGAATATCCTTGCCCGTGGATATACAGGGCCTGTATTTCTTCGCAGTTTGCTTCGGCCTCGATAGTCAATAATACCCATGAAATGGGCCATTTAAGCGCAGGAAACGGATTTTTTTCACCCCCCTGCATTAACTGATGGCTACTGAGGTCTGACCCGAACAGGCCAAACAGGATCGGAACAATAATGCCAACGGTATTGATCACCGGTGCAAATCGGGGACTCGGGCTTGAATATGCTCGCCAGTATCTTATGCGCCAATGGCAGGTAATTGCCTGCACGCGCAAACCCGATGCCAAACCATTACTTGCATTACCCGGCAAACACCTGCGTGTTTGCGACCTTGATGTTTCCACTCACGCCGCCGTCGACCGGCTTGCCGAAGAATTGCGGGATGAATCGATAGATGTACTCATCAATAATGCGGGAACATCGGGACCGAAAGATGCGATGGAATCAGCAGCTTACTCGGGGTCCGGCAATATGGATTACCCCACATGGCGACACATTCTCGAAATCAACTTGCTCGGTGCATTCAAGATCGCAACTGCATTTCATGGCAATCTGGAAAAGAGCGAGCGAGGCGTTCTCGTCAATATCTCCAGCGATCTGGGCTCCATAGCCCAAAATACGCAGGGCGGCCTGTACTCTTACCGCACCAGCAAGGCAGGTTTGAATGTCATAACCAGGGGATTTGGTCATGACTGGCCTGACATCATTAGCATTGCGATGGCTCCAGGCTGGTGCCAGACAGATCTCGGCGGCGCCGGAGCCCGGATCGATCCTGCAGACAGTGTCCGGGAACAGATCAGAACGATAGACCGGCTCACTCATGCGCATTCGGGATGTTTTATCGATCGCTTTGGTGAGGCGGTTCCCTGGTGAGCAGGCTGTTCGGATTCAAATATTTACTGTGGCACGATCCCGTTTCTTTAGCGAACAAATAATCATCGACAATGCGAGACTCCCGCCCGTTCGCCATATCCGAAACTGGCATTACTTCCCTGCTTCATCACACACAACCCGGCCTTTCAGGCTTCCACCGGCATGGCTCATATGCACTTGATCGCCTGTACTTCGACAGGTCTGAATCCTTGAACTTTCAGCATCACAGGGAAGTCATCGGGTAAGATGTAAAGCTTCGGCCGCGGCCCCAGGATAACAAGTGACTTCTGAAATTGACCGTTCACAGCGCAGGCTTGGTCCAATCTGGCTTACACCCGGCGTTACGCCACTCAATACGATCGCACTGTTTTATGCAGGCATGATGACCCTCGTATTTGTAACCACGCAGGGGCTGTTACATCCTTACCTGCTGCATGAGCACCTGAAGATGCCCACGGAGATGCAGGGTAATTTCACCGGTAACCTCATCGTGCTGACCGAGCTTGTTGCAATCATGGCCATTGTTCCTGCCAGCCTGTTATCGGACCGTATCGGCAGACTTCCGATATATGTCGCCGGATTTATCATCCTGAGTATCAGTTTCTTCCTGATGCCGTTCGCCCGTACACCGGGTGCGTTGATTGCATACCGGATGATTGCGTCTTTGGCGCTGTCCAGCAGTCTGATGATGCTGGCGGCCGCCCTCGCGGATTATCCGCAAAACCCGGTGCGTGGAAAAATGATCAGCACCAATGGCGTCATTACCGGCACAGGTATCGTGCTGGTTGCCGCGTTGATTTTTTCGCAGTTACCCGAGTTTTTTGCCGCAAACGGCGCCACACCGATTATGGCAGGTACCGCAACTTATCTCGTTGTCGCCGGAGCCGCCGCGATCAGCGCACTGGTCGCCCGGTTCGGGCTGAAAGGCGGTCCTCCGGCCGCAATGCGTGAACGCACCCCGCTGTTGCAACTGCTGCGTACCGGTATCGGCGCAGTCCGCGGCAATCCGCGACTGGGACTCACCTGCGCATCCTATTTCGTTTCGCGCGGGGACCTGCTTGTCTTTGCGATGTTTTTCTCGCTTTGGATCGTTGCTGTCGGGAAAGACCAGGGGATGACCGTTGCCGATGCGCAGAGCGTCGCCGGCCGCATTTTTGGCGTATCACAGATTTCGATGTTGTTATTCACTCCGGTCATGGGAATTATCACAGACCGACTGGACCGGGTCACTGCGCTGGCAATTGCAATGGCTGTTGCGAGTGCAGGTTATTTTGCCCTGGGCCTGGTCGGAGACCCTTTTTCGTCACCCTATATTTATCCCGTCGCAATACTGGGCGGCGCCGGCGAAGCCTGCCTGCTGGTATCCGGACCGGCGCTGGTCGGCCAGGAAGCACCAGCTAAAATCCGCGGTTCAGTGATCGGGCTCGTCGGAGTGTGCGGCGCCGTGGGCGTACTCGTTCACTCCAAAGTCGCGGGCATGCTGTTTGATATATGGATGTACCAAGCGCCGTTTATCTACATGGCCGGATTCAATGTGCTGATGTTTTTAGCTGCAATCATGGTGCGCATCCGTTACGGAAAATCGGTAATCGGTATCGCCGTACCGCCGCCGGCCAACGCAGCAGCGGTTGACGCGGGCCAGGCGAAATCGGAATAAACCCGGGATCTCCGGGCTTCCGGGGCCGCCTCGTCAGTCTGCGGATGGCATTTCCAGGTCCGGTGGCGTGGCTGCGTTCACCGCTTCGAATAAACTGACCTCTTTGGCCATGTCTTCGTCGGTAATGCCGGCCATGTATTCCCAGTCCTCCGGTCCAAACAGCTTCCCGGCCAGGTCGTTGGAACCACCGTCCTGGTGACCCAGGTTGGCAACAATATAATCGGTTAGCGCCCGGCCTGCATCCTCGAATTCGCTCAACGCAGCTGCACTGTCGCTGCGCAGACGGTCTCGCGCTGCCAGCAAACGGTCGAGTCTTTCCTTCAGAGCCGACAGGTTTTCGTCCAGCCCGGCCAGGGCCCTCGTTACATTCTCGTCGATGGTTTCGACTTTTTTACGAATCAATTCGCCCATCTTTATATCCTGTGCAAGCAGGCGACCTATCGACGCCTCCATGTAGTCGCCAACCGCAATGTAGAAAGGAATCCAGTCGGTATTGCCGGATGCTCCCCGAGCGACGGCAGCAGACAGTTTCTGGCGCACATCGCGCAGGCGACGGCGCTCGCCGCCAATTCGTTCCCGCAGTGAGGTCATTGCTCTTTATCCTTCTTCGTTAGAGATATTGCCCGGATTATAAACCGATAACAGTCATCACCGGCAGAATCATATTTGGCCGAATCAGTTCAATGCCCCAGCCCATCAGCTCTGGATGAGTGGCATGGTTTGATGCACCCAGTTTGCTGGCTCTTGCCGGCGAGCCGGTGACGGGATGACCATGACCCGGTATTTGCGTTCTTCCCGTTGCATGTGCGTATCGATGGTACCCAGTTTCCGGCCCAGTTCACGGATTTTGCGACGGATGATCGCTTCCATGCTATCTGCCTGTGTAAACAGCTCATTCGTTGTCGTTGCAGGTGCGACCACCGGCGATACGGAAGAAAGTGCGGCAGCATCTTCATCGAGAACGGCCTGTATCGCTTTCATCATATCCTCGTCATAATCGGGTTCGGTCTTGAACTGCCGAAGGTGCAGGCCAAAATGGCGCGTCGTGTCTTCATCCACCGGAACCCACGCATTCCATAGCAGCTGAGTGACGCCCGGCGCCAGCTCCTGGTGATTTCGCTGCATCATGCCGATAAGTGAAACCTCGATGGTAAGTTCGGTGGTTTTACGCTGCTCGGGCAACGTTTCGATCAACGCGGCGTTGGTTTGTGTTTTTTTCGGGCGCGCACCGATGCTCTGTACCGTTTTGGCGCCCTACTCGTTTTCTCTACGCGCCCGAAGGAAATTCCATCCGACAGGTGTTTCCCGAAGGCGTGAACAAAAGGAATGTGAAAGGTATCGGCGAAATTCTCACTGAGGCGCATCCAGTTGATTGGCCAGTCTTTCACGAAATGCATGGTGCGCCATGTTTCCCGGTCGCCGTATTCAGGCAGCAAGTCCGGCAATGCCGGTCGTTCGGCTTCAGGCAAATCACCGAGGAAGACCCAGATATGTCCATTCTGTTCACGTACCGGGTAGGAGTCCACGCGAGCACGTTTGGGGATCCGAATATTCTCTCCGAGGGCCGGGATCTTTATGACCCGGCCGGAAGCATCGTAATGCCAGCCATGGTAAGGACAGGTCAGGCAGCCTTCGCACATCGCGCCCTGAGCCAAAGAGCCGCCACGGTGGCAACACACGTTGCTCAGGCAGGCAACTTCACCCGCACCGTTACGGAACAGCACGAGATCCGTGCCGAGCATGCGCACCGGCACGGGCGTATCCGCCACATCATCGGCATAAGCGGCAACGTACCAGTTATTGATTATCATACGCAGTCAGCCCGCTCCGTCGTTCGCGACGCAGGGGGTATTCGGTGCAGCAATTGCGGCTAGCGCACAGCATGCACTTTCGTATCGGTGGCCTGCCCTGACTCCATCATTGGCACGGTATCGATCACCCAGCCAGCCGGGTGCTCCCGGCGAGCAGGAGACGGAATGGCGAAGGCTTTACGCGATCGTTGCTGTTCCACCCGATCCACATCGATACGCCAGCCACGAGCCTGCCATTCGGCGAGCCGTTGACGATAGCGCACGATTGCCTCGTCAGCCGGCAAGAGGAATTCGTGTGCGTTTGTTTCCGGTGTAAATTTCGGATTCAGATCCGCGAGGATGACCCGGTCCTGACCGCCAACCTCCAGATTGCGTTCCAGGAAGCGCTGGTCATGTTCGGCGCCGAGCAGAAAGTTACGGGTCTGTACCAGGAAAGAGCGCACATGACTCTCGTCGACCGGCACCTTGAATACATTCTGGTGCATGAATGTTTCTCCGGTCGGATGAATCCTGGTGCACATATCACAGGGCCCGTGGTGAAAGGTACCCGCCTCGATCACGGCGTTCTCGGTGCGCCCCGATGCGGCACGCATCTTTTTGTCTTTCAGCGGCGGGGCAAAATATTTGGTTAAAAATCCACAACCCCACTCCGTGTCCTCGACCGTAAGTTCCGGGGTTTGATAATCGTCATTGGTGCCCGAAAACCCGTGAGTCGGATGCACGAATTCGTTGTGCGCCGGATCCAGCGCATTGTCCAGCTGACGTCGGAAATCGCCATCTGAATAACTGCCGCTTCTCTGAACATGCCATCCGGGCTGACCGTATTCGGGAATGTCCATGATCGGCGGACGTTCCGCTTCCGGCAGATCGCCCAGAAAAGCGAACACAATACCGTAACGCTCTTCTGTGGGATAGGCATCCACCCGTGCGCGCGCTGGAATACGCGCATCCGGACCGAGTGACGGCATGGCGCGACAGGCGCCGTCGCCGTCGAACTGCCAACCGTGATAGGGACACTGCACGCAGTCTTTCACGATCTTCCCACCGGCCAGCGAACCACCGCGATGAATACAGGTATTACTCAGACAGTGGACAATGCCACTGGAATCGCGGAATAACACAAAATCCTGGCCGAGCATCCGAACCTTCACGGGCTCGTCGGTCAGGTCTTTGCTCCATTCTGCCGGGTACCAGAAATTAATATACATGGGCTGTTGCCTCGCCGTCAGATTTCATCGTCCATTGTTGCTTACTGCCAATATTGAGCACACACGCAACCGGGTCAAGCGGCATTCGCTTTCAGGTCCATTCTCTGACCGACGGGGTCGGACCTCTGTAACCACATGAAAAAATAAATAAAACCTGGAGAAGAAGCATGAAAATATCCCTTAAATGCACCATTTCATTCTCTGACCGACGGGGTCGGACCTCTGTAACCACATGAAAAAATAAATAAAACCTGGAGAAGAAGCATGAAAATATCCCTTAAATGCACCATTTCATGTTCAAAACGAGCAGTTAATTCCTGATGCGAAGAATAATTTTTTGCCTGCCAGTTTTGGGGGTTAAATAGCTGAATCAGGGTACGAAAACGGTTATTTTTTGTGTAAAAACCTTTCTCAGTCAAGGAGTTGCGTTGGTCCGACCCCAAAAATTCCAACCTTGACATACACCACTGTACAATATATTGTACAATTGATTGTATAAATAGGTTGTTTCTTATGCCGAATAAAAACTATCTGGATACCCACCCATTGAAAAATGCCTTCGTCGCAAACCGGCTCGATCGCCTTGCCGATTTGATCGGCGAACAGGGCGAATTGATGCTCCAGGATGCCGGAATCGAGTTTCCTTCGCGGGCAGTTTCCATTGTGATGCTTGTCGGAGAACGTGGCGGAATTTCCACTGCCGATATCGCAGATGCTCTTCGGCAACCACACCAGCTGGTGACTCAACGAGTCACATTGCTGATTGAAACCGGCGCTTTGGACCGCATCGCCGATCCAAAAGACGGACGCCGAAAAATCCTGATGCTAACCGACAAAGGCGCCAAGCAATACAACCAACTCATGATCCAACTCAAGAAAGTTGATCAAGCTATGGCAGCGCTTTTTCAGGAAATTGGTTATGACCTTCCACGAGTTGCGACATTAGCGATTGAGGCTTTGAAACGCAACCCAATACTAGAACGATTAAAAGCCCAGTAAGAAACCCCTGAAAACGTAACGGAGCACCGCTCGCTGATGCAGATCCACCTTCAATTGGAAAAATGATATGACAAATAAGACCGTACCTGCGCTCAACCGGAAAGCAGCCCTGATCGACCTGACGATAATCATAGGGACTCTCATCATACTAAAGTTTCTTCTTCTCAATGTAGAGTCTTTCTGGAGTTTTGCAGGCCCGCTTTCATTGTTGGCCGCACTCGGTGTCGCAACATGGCCGTTGAAGAACAGGCGGATAACCTGGAGAAGCCTCGGTTTGGCGTGTCCAACGAACATATGGCAGACTTTACTTTGGACCGTAATTGCCCTTGTTGTGACGATGGCGGTCGGGGCTATCGCCCAGTCCATTTCAGTTCAGCTGCTTGGGGGGCCGAATGAAGCGCTACTGGCCATTGCCGCTAAATATCAAGGCCGATTTGATGATGTTCCCGGCAATCTGCCCGTCTTTATTTTCTGGCTCGCAGTTGCATGGATAATCGGTGGCTTCGCAGAAGAGATGCTGTTTCGTGCAGCCTTGTTGACGCGGTTTGAGAATTTGTTTGCAGGATTGCCATTCCCGGCAACCCTAGCAGTATGTTCCCAAGCAATCATCTTCGGACAACAACACTATTACTACCAAGGATTGTCAGGAACTATAGCTACCGGAGTTATTGGCCTTGCTTCAGGTCTTCTTTATTTGTCTTTCAAGAGAAATCTGTGGACATTGGTTTTGTCTCACGGGCTCAGCAATACAATTGGTCTTACACTGATCTTTTCACAACCCCAGCTGTAATCTGACCGGCGGGGTCAGACCTCTGTAACTACATGAAAAAATAAATAAAACTTGGAGAAGAAGCATGAAAATACCCCTTAAATACGCCATTTCATGTTCAAAACGAGCGGTTAATACCTGATGCGAAGATTAATTTTTTGCCTGCCATTTTGGGGGGTTAAATAGCTGAATCAGGGTACAAAAACGGTTATTTTTTGTGTAAAAATCTTTCTCAGTCAAGGAGTTGCGCTGGTCCGACCCCCATGATTTAGCAAGCTGCCAGTCTTTTGATCCGGGGCCAGATCTTCCAGATTGTGGCCACAGTGCGGTATTGCCGGATACCCTCTAAATATTTAAGAGCCAACCGTATACCAACCCGAATCTCACCCGCCGACCCATGACGACACTCAAACCGCCAACTCTGAAAGAAATACGCTGCGCCGCACAGCGCCTCAAATCGATCATCGCCCGTACCCCGTTGATTCGTCTCGACATCGAGGATGCACCTGGTGAAATCTATCTGAAGATGGAAAACCTGCAGCCGATCGGCGCTTTCAAGGTCCGCCCGGCTGCGAATGCGATCCTGAATGCGCCGCCCGCCGCGATCGCCCCGGGCGTCTACACGGCCAGCTCCGGCAACATGGCCCAGGGCGTGGCATACACGGCCCGGTCGCTCGAGGTACCGGCCACCGTGCTGTTACCGACAGACGCGGCGGACACGAAGGTCGAATCGCTGCGCCGGCTCGGTGCCGAGATCCGCTTCCTCGACGATCAGCAGTGGTGGCGCGTACTCGCCGACTACGGCTATCCCGGAATAGCCGGCCTGTTCATCCACCCCGTCGCGCACCCGGACGTGATCGCCGGCAACGCGACGGTCGGCCTCGAGATCCATGCCGCACTGCCGGATGTGGATACCGTGCTGGTACCATTCGGCGGCGGTGGTCTGTCGAGCGGTATCGCTGCAGCGTTACGCGCACTGGGCTCGACGGCGCGGGTACTCGGCAGCGAATCGGATCATTGCGCCCCGCTGGCCGCCGCACTCGCAGCCGGCCGACCTGTCGAGGTACCGATCCAGCCGAGTTTCGTGTCCGGCATCGGAGTCGGCCGGGTGCTGCCCGAAATGTGGCCGCTCGTGCGTGAACTGATCGACGGCAGTGTCATTGCCAGTGCTCACGAGATTTCCGACGCAATCCGGCTGCTGTTCGAACGGCACCGCGTGCTCGCCGAAGGCGCGGGTGCCGCCCCGGTGGCCGCTGCGCTGAACGGTCGCGCCGGCAATGGCAAGATCGTCTGCGTGATCTCGGGCGGCAACTTGAACCCGGCCAGCCTCGACGCCATTCTCGATGGCCGGCTGCCCGTACCCTGAGCACCGCCGCGCGCTGCCCAAACGGACAAACCGCCGGTTCTAAGGCCCGGCCAGGTTACTGGCGAAAATCGCAAGAATCGCCAGCGGCGCGACGTAGCGAATCAGGATGAGCCAACTGCGGTACAGCAGCGGCCGGTGCAGACGCAGCTCGTGGCGTAATGCGCTGCGGCTCATGACCCAACCCGCAAACAGCGCAATCAGCAGACCACCGGTCGGAATCAGAACGTTCGCCGTCGCAAAATCCATGAGATCAAAGATCCTTTTGCCATGAAACAGGGCAAACCGGTCCAGCGGACGGTAGCCGGCCCAAATATTGAATGAGAACAGTGCGGCCAGACCGCACAGCCAGATCAGCCCGCCGGCGATGATCGCCACCGGCGTACGGCGAAAACCACGATGCTCCTCCAGCCAGGAAACCACAGGCTCCAGCATGCCGATGCTCGATGTCAAAGCGGCAATCGCCATCAGCAAAAAGAACAGTGCACCAAACAACGCACCCACGGGCATCTTGCCAAATGCGATCGGCAGCGTGACAAAGACGAGTCCGGGTCCTTCGCCGGGCGCGAGTGCATAGCTGAATACCAGTGGAAAGATCACCAGCCCCATAAGCAGGGCAACACCGGTATCGGCAGCGGCAATCAGCGCCGCGACTTTTGGAATTGAAACCTGCCTTGGCATATAAGCGCCATAGGTAATCAATGCTCCCACCGCAACGTTGACCGAAAAAAAGGCCTGACCGACTGCCATCAGTACAGTCGATGCACTAACCTGCGAAAAATCCGCCTGAAACAAAAAATGCAGGGCGCCGGAAAAATCCGCCGTTAGGCCGGCATAGATGACCAGGATTGTCAGGATCACGGCCAGACCCGGCATCAGGTAAGTCACGGCCCGTTCCAGCCCGCCGCGCACACCACCGGCCACGATCGCGATCGTCAACGCCATGAATACTCCCTGCCAGAACATCATGAGCAAGGGATTGGCCGTCATCGCATCGAAGGCCGCCGCCGAACTGCCGGCTTCGAGCCCGGAGAAAGCACCGCCGAGCGCACGAAACGCATAATCCAGCGTCCAGCCGGCAACGACGCTGTAATACATCAGACCGAACGTCGGGGTGATCACCGACAGCCAACCGAGAGCGTGCCAGAACCGACTCCCACCATCCTCCCGGGTGAGTTTGTGCATGGTCCGGATCGGACTTTGGCCCCCATGCCGTCCGATCGCGATCTCGGCCATCAGCAACGGTATCGCGATCACGACGATACAGGCGCAATAAATGAACACAAATGCGCCGCCACCATTGACGCCGGTGATATAGGGGAAACGCCAGACATTGCCGAGCCCAACTGCGCTGCCGATCGCAGCCAGCAGAAAAGCCCGTCGTGAGGACCAGTGTTCGTGCGCAAACTCGGCAGACATGGCCCGGTTTCAGACGAAGTTTATGCCGGGCCGTCCACCGAGCGCAGCCAGTTGCAAACTGCGCCATTGCGACGCCAGCATGCCCCGCCCGGATACACCGGCAGCGCGCTCCATTTTTCGGATTTCCAGCCGGCTGCCGTCAGCAGCCACGGCCACAACTTCGGCGCTCATGTGCTCGAGTCCGGGATCGGCGATCAACCGAGCCTGTGTACGCTCGAAGCCGAGCGATGCCAGGGCGCAGGTCGCCATCGTGTTGACATTGCGCGGAAAACGCCGTGCCGCTTCGCCGACCGATCCTTCAAAAACGAGGGTCTCGGAAACGATATCGGTCGCTTCGGTTGGGACCTGTGAAAAATCCAGACTGGCCGGAGGCTTGCGAAACGTGATCGTGACTTCCGACCAGTCATGCCGCCCGTCATACAGGTGGTCGAGGCCAACCAGCGCGCCATGCGGTATGAACAGGCTCGTGCACTGGTGTTGAGCTGCCTCGACAAGACGCCGGTTCAGCGCTGCGTCCGCCATGGCCGTGACCGAGAGCATCAGATAATTGCACTGCCGCAGAAAGCGTTCTCCATGGCTTGCGGAGATCCGGGGATGTGCCATCTCGACAACCAGATCCGGGTCCGGGCCGGCGAAGGCATCGAGATCCTCAAGGACCAGGTCACGCGGCACATCGGCGATGCGTTCCGGGCTACGATTCCAGACAAACGCAACGTCCATCCCGAACTCCGGATGCGCCACGAGCTGTTCATAGATATACCGCCCGATAAAGCCGAAGCCGATGATTCCAACTCGCATACTCGCCATATGCCACTCCCCCTGGTCACCAAAGGTAACACGAGTGATTGTGCCGGTGTACAGGTTCTTAAGTTTCTGAAGTTATTTACCGCATTCATTTATTTCGCGGTGAGGGTCCGGACTCTATGCTGAGTCCATGGCGCGTAAAACCCGAATTCATTATCCCGGCGCAATGTATCACGTAACACTGCGGGGAAACGATCAGCAGAATATTTTCTTTTGCGACTCTGACAGATATCTCTGGGAATTCATCCTGATCACTGCACTCAGTCGCTATGAAGCCCACATCCACGGCTACTGCTGGATGACCAATCATGTGCACATGGTTGTGCAGGTGGCACAGGAGCCGCTCGCCTCGACCATGCGTTATGCCGCCAGCCAATACTCTCGGAAAATCAATCTACGACAGCAGCGCACCGGCCATCTTTTTGAGCGTCGACACAGTGCCTTTCTCGTACAGGAAGACAGCTATCTCAAGGGACTGATCCGCTATATTCACAATAATCCGGTAAGAGCTGGCATAGTAGACAGCATGGACCAGTACCCGTGGAGCAGTCATCTTGCCTACGCGGGCCGACTGGAGAAAAGCTGGCTGGAGACACGTGCTGTGTTACGGGTATTCGGGGCAACAAAGCGAGTTGCCCGACGGCGTTATCTGGCATTCATGCAGGCCGATCATCACGAAGATCTGTCCCTCTATCAAAATAGCGGTAATGAAGAAGATGAATCACTTGAAGATCCGGCCAGAACGACCTGCAATCCGGCAACACAAAAACCACAGACGTCCCCGCAAACACTCGAATCCATCATCCGTCATCATCTGCAATGCAGTGGCATCAACGAAGCCATGCTCACGGGACCCAGCAGGGCCCGATGCATCGCCAGGGTCAGAACTGATATTGCCATGGAGGCGATTGAGCACGGCATCGCCAATATTGCCGATCTGGCAAGACGCCTGAATCGCTCAGAGTCGGCGATCAGTCAGGCCGTCAATGCCAGAAAAAACTTGTTGCGACAAATAACTTAAG
>Ga0114931_10000116_pt1 | contig 87621 bp, 105 predicted proteins | sample 2SBtaG_FD_89579 | JGI IMG/M metagenome (GOLD analysis project Ga0114931, IMG submission 89579) | Deep subsurface microbial communities from Kolumbo volcano to uncover new lineages of life (NeLLi) - 2SBTROV14_V59a metaG | ecosystem: Environmental > Aquatic > Marine > Volcanic | place: Kolumbo...
CATTTCGGTAGGAGCAACAACTTGGGCATTTTGCGCCAACGCAAACGTAAGGGAATAAGGTTGGTCAAGGTTGATATTTTCGGGAAGTGGTCCCAATTCCCCTTCAAAAATATCTTCCATTAAAGTGTTAGCCCGGCGCGGAGTCATTGCTCCGGACTTTTCAGCGGCAACCATAGCCTTTGACAAAACTTCATTGTCCGTAATATTCGGAGTCCGGGACCGGAAGAAATGCCAACGGATTTTTTGGTCAAGCATAATCCGGTTCATTTGGGAATCAACAACTTCCCTTTCCGGATTGAAAATCTGTTCATCCCCCATACGCAAAGACGCTTGCGCGGTTGCCCGGGTATAATCTTCGGCGCGTCCAATCAACAAAGGAGGAAGCCGGAATGCTTGCCTTACTTTGTTCTGATTGTTTGCATCATAGCTTTGGAACATTTCGTCCGTTTTTTGACTCTTAGGTTCATACATGGAAAGTTTTGCATTGGTCATTTGACCGGCAAAATTTTCCGCGTCCCCGTTTTCCGCTTCCAAGATTACAATCTTGGAATAGTTGGGGTCCGAACCAACTTGACTTTCAATCAACTCGGTAAGACGTTCAACGCTTGCCGGGGTCAACGCTCCGTTTTCAACCATGATGAACATGGAAGGAACGTAATTGTTGGACAGGGTAAAGAAGTTGACTTCTTCGGAACGTCTTGACCCGATGATTGAAACGTAACGGCCGATATACCGAGGAATACCATAAACAGAACGCGCCGAATAAATCTTGAAATGGATGATTTCGGTTGCTTCATCCGTAACCGCGTCAACGTTCCCAACCTTGCCCGTCTTTTTGTTGATGGTTCGGGGGTCCCCAAATTCCTTGAAATAGACTCCGGGTTGACCTTTGGAATTCAATTGGACGAAACGCCGGAAGCGGCGCATTTTTTCAATCTGTTTAATCTGATAGTCATCTTCCGGTGAAATAACCGGAACAGTGTAGGGGGTTGCTTCCGCGTCCAATTTGGTAAGACGCATCCGATGGGAAGCAACATGATTGATTTCTATAATGACCCCTGCCGAGTCCCGGACAATTTCCCAATATCCGTTCCCGGTCAATTCAAGGTCCCGGCGCATTTGCTTCCGGGTTTGGATGAAAGAAGTTTCGGGACAAAGAACGCCCAACCAACCTTGAAGTTTGATTGCTTCAAGGTCAATTTCTGATTGATGTTTGTTCTTTGCGTCTTCTTCTAGCTTGCGGGGTCTGAATGTATTTCCGAAACCTTCAATGTTGGTAACCATTGAATCAATACATTCCCGCAAGATGTTTGATTCTTCTTCCAACAAAACCAAAGCGAATTGGTCATAAGGGGCTTCAATTATATCCTTATATGTTGCGTTGCTATCTTCAAGGGGGGTAATGTTGGACGTTGCTTGCCCTTGTTGAGTCTGCCGTTTGATAGCTTCCCGCGCCGGCTCGGGCGCCGGTTCCGAGCCCCGTTCCGTTCGGGCTTTCGCTTGCGCGGCCCTTTTACTTTGAACGGAAATAACCCGGACGTTCATTCTTTGGTTAGAAACCGAACCATCCTTACCAACGATTTCCGCGTTGAAAGGTGTATTGACTACTTGTGCGCTCGGTTCATTCATTTATCAACCCGGTCTTTTATGGTTACTTTCAACGGGACTCCCGGCGCCAACAAGGGAACCGGGAGTCCCGAGCAAGGGTCAAATCCTATTCATGGGCTTCCCATTGGATTTCTTCCCCAACCGCGTTGATATCGGCATCCGTTCCAATCAGGAAACCGCGTCCGGGGTCCTGGGGGGTCCCGCCAACGGGCGGGGAAAGAACGTCTTGATATACAAGGGTAACGCCCCCCGTGGTAACCAAAGCGCCGGTTCCCGCCGCAACCCGCTTGAAACCTTCCCCCGCGTTCATCGTATCGACAAACACCAATTCATCCCCGGAATCCACGTTCCGAAGAACAACCTTCCGGGGGGTAAAATCAGGCATAGCAACCTTGATTTCCGCCCCGGTTCCCGTAACCTTGCCGGTTTCCATCCGACTTCCAACTGTGCTTCCCATGTTTCTTTTCCTTTCGTTCAATGACGTTTGCGCCAACGTTTGCGGCCAGGAGTTATCAATCCGGGTTCGCTTCCCCGAGCCCGTTTCTTTTTCTTCCGTTTCAACGCGGTTCGGATAGCAATATCCAATGCGTCAAGTAAATCCTTGTAAGCCCCGTTCGGGAAATTTAGCAACTGTTCTTCCAACTCCCCGTTTTTCTCTGAAGTATGGAAGAAAATTTCCCCCCGTTCAAACCGAACCGAAAGCCGGTCCATACGGGTATTTTTATCTTTGTCCGTAAAGACGGGAATTGCCGGAAGGTGACTAGTCCGCTTTTCCGCTTTCAGGCTTTGAACCTTGCTTGCCTGGAATGCGTTTGCTTCAATTCCGATTGCAATGGGTTCATGGGTATTATAATGCTTTTCAATTTGGTCATCTTGTTGTTTCAGGGACAACTTGTTGTGATAGTAATCAAGGATATAAATGTTGAACGTCCGGGGGTCAATGCCGATGGTTACGATTGCGAATTTTGCATTTTCCTTTTTCTGTCCAATCGCAAGGTCAACCCCGGTGAATACAACTAACTTCTTCGGGAATGAATCAACGTAACGGAAAAACTTATCATCAAAAACGTAACCCTGAATTCCGGCCGCGTTTTGATTCATTTGGGCATTGAAATAAATGCGCCCCATTGATTCCCGCAAGGCATGTAATTCGTCCGTTGTCCAACGCTCGGGAAGGTTGGTCGAATCATCCTTGGGCTTGATTGCGGGAATGATTTGCGCCGAATCCTTGAAGTATGGGTCATGGGTAAGAAGATGGTTGTATAAATCATCCGGATGATACCGTGTTCCCAATACCCTGATTTCGGTATTGGCATCCGTAACGCAAGGCATAAGCGTTGTATAAAACCATTGTTTAACTTTATGCCGGCCTCCCTCGGTTCGGGCGTTCTTCAAGGTAACCAAGTCATCACAGTAAATAATATCAAAATGCGCGGACGTAATGCTTGAATCAACGCCCGTTGTCATAACGGTATTTTCTTTGCGCGGAAGCGTTCTTCCCGCTACGTTGATAGCATCTTCATTCCAAATTTCCCCTTGTTGGTTTCCGAAGATTTCAACCGTTCGGGGATGCGTCAAGCATTCCTTCAATTCGGAAAGGAACCCTTGGGCATGGGTTACGATATCGGACGCAAACAAAATTCGGATATTGGGGTCCCGAAGGATTTTGACAAGGGCAGACCCAACGGTCCCAACGGTTGACTTCCCGCAACCCCGAGGGGCAAGTTGAAGGGTCTTGGTATGCTGGCATTGATGCCAAATTAGGATTTCATGGATTGGGTCAAAGACATAGCCCAATTCTTCAAGTAATAGGTCATACCTTCCTTCATTCATTACCGAGTCATAAACAACCCGATTCCTGATATCCCGCAATTGACGGAATGAACGCAAATTTTCATTCCGCTTTTGACGTACCGAAAGATTCTTATGTTTGGCAACGCCTAACTGCACCGTCTATTGGCTTTCCCGTTGCGCGGCAAGACCGGGGAAACTAATAACTTGACCGGAACGCTTATTTCCACTTGTTCCCCGCTTAGCAACCATTCCTCTAATTTGTTCCATTTCCTTCATTATGGTAAGTTCTAATTGTCGGAATCCATTTCCCGAGCATCTTTGCCCCCAACCAACAACAACTGTTCGGGAGTCTTGATAATTAATCCCAAGTCTTGACCCAACTTAACCAAGGAATCAACCATATCAGATTGTGTCTTAACCGCCGCTACATAGGCTTGGGCATTTTTCCATTTCATTGCCTTCAAGGCATCCTTCAAATCTTCCAAATCTCTAATCAGTTGTTGTTTCCTCCCAACAACTTCCGAGAAAATCCGAAGGGGAGTTTTGCTTTGTTGTTCTGATTCCGCTTCTTCGTAGTATTTATTGAACAGGGACTCGAACTGATTCGTATTAAGCCCCATTGCTTCAATGATTTCTTCCCGAGTTTTGCCCTTGTTTAGAAGCAAGATGAATTGCGCCAATTGAAGCCGTTGTTGGGAAACGGTCTTCTTCTTCAACTTCTTCTTCTTTGGCGTCTTATTCATCGGGATTGAAATCCAACTTATAAAAGCGGTCCGTTTCTTGTGGGGTTGTCATTACGTCAACCGTGTCCGCTCGGAATACAACAACCCCCAGGGCTTCAAGCCCTTCCGTAAAAACGTAACTGTCCGGGTCCAAGCAAGACGGCTCCCCGATAACGGGCGCGTCAAATTGGACCCGGACAAGCGTTTCCGAAACTGCCCGGATTTGCCGGACTGCCGGCATTGCGACTTACTGCCCCAATACGTTGGACCAAAGGGTCCCGCGCCGGACCATTTCAACCGGGAAGAAATCCCCGGCCGGCTCGGGCGCCGCGTCCCCTTCGGAACGTGCAACGGGTTCATCGGCCGGAACCCATTGACGCCGGACCTTTTCGATTTTTGAAAAGGAAACGTTGCCGTCTTCATCGGTCGCAATCGCGGCCCGGGTATAAACACGGGACTTGTGATTGTAGACAACAACCGATGAAAGGGAAACTTCTTCGGGGAAGATATCAAACTTTTCTTCCGCGCCGAAAAGTTGGAAGTTTCGCATGATTGATTCATATACCGCGTCAAGGAAACGCGGCAAGTCAACGCTTGCGTCTTCCATCGTTTGCCGTTCAACTTGAACCTTGATTTTCTCACTATTCATCGTTGACCTTTCGGGCGCCGGACCTTCGGGGATATGGCGCGTTTTTCTCGCATTTGATTCAGACCTTGCTTCAAGGGATAGCATACGGGGAAAAGCGTATCAAACAATTCCCCTGATACTTCCGGGCGAAACGTGCTAAAGTAAACAGATTCCCGGCCGGAAATCCTAGCCTATGAAGCTAGACCCTAGTGATTCCGATACCATAAGAAAATGTTACGGTTCCGGGTAGTTTCTTACAATATCCCATTACCGAAGGAAAGGAAGCCAATGCCTAATAAACCAGAAAAACCGGAAGTTGTTACCCATATACTTGGGTTGTTTCACCTTGATAAACTATGCCCAAAATGCCAGGGACCAATTGAAATCAATAACACGGTTTCATGCAATGCTTGTGATTTGAAGTTGCATTTGAAGGTTCATATTGACTTTATTGAAACGGGTTGTATGAACATTAGGTATTGCTCGGGACTCGGAAGAAAACCTATTTTGAACCAACGGCAACAACAACTTCAACAAGCCGAATCAAAACCGAAGAAGAAACCCGCTCCGAAAAAGCGCAAGACAACCCCGAAGAAAAAAGCAACTCCAAAGAAACGAAAGAAACAAAAATGAAAACCGCGTTGCGCGTCTTGGGTATCCTTATAACTGCCGGGGTCATTTGCCTACCGTCCCCGGTCTATGCCCGAGCAATAACAGGGGGACACAAAATGCTTGACGCGGCAATTGTATCCTTGTTTTATTTGCTCGGGGTTCTAATCATCGGACATTTGATTCCAAAGGACTGAAACGAAAATGGGAAAAACGGCAATCTTCATTGATGGGGCATACCTTGACAAAATCCTTGAATACGGATTTGGCCGAACCCGAATTGACTTTGAACGTTTCGTTGCGGAAATCGGGGACGGTTCAATGCTCCGGTCATATTACTATCATTGTCGCCCATATGTTTCCCAGGAACCAACGCCGGAAGAAACACAACGCTTTGAAGCAAAAGAACGCTTCTTCCGAGCCCTGGGAAATATCCCCCGCTTTCAAGTCCGTTTGGGCCGACTTGTGTTCCGAGGAAACAACGAAAACGGGCGCCCAATTTTCATTCAAAAACTGGTTGACGTTATGCTTTCAGTGGATATGGTCCAACTATCCGCAACGCGCCAAATCAACCGCGTCATTCTTGTTGCCGGGGATAATGATTTTCTTCCGGCAATAGAGGCAACCAAGCGGCTTGGGGTATTGGTTTCGTTGTTGCATGGACCCCCTATCAACGGCTTTTCTTCAAGTCACAATGACCTTTGGCAAGCGTCCGATGAACGTAAGGAAATCGGACAACAACTGATTCAACGGATAAAACGATGAAGAAGAACGGGGGGGACCGGCAAGAATGAAGGAATGCGAAATTTGTGGGGACAACGATTGGTTAATAGTTGACTCCAATTGGGTAAGGTGTAACCGTTGCGGCCGGCTTGAATCTCGGACCCCGAAACGGGTTTGTATATGTTGCGGAAAAACCATTGGAAAATATGCGAAAGCAACACAGCAAACTTGTATAAAATGCAAAGAAGCAAACGTCCCCTTTGAATCACAAATCCCGTGCAAAACTCCGGCTTGCGGTAATAGGTTGGGTAAAAGGGCAGACCCAAGCGGATTTTGCCGTCAATGCTTGCGGGAAAAGGATTATTGGGAAGTTGAAGACGGGCATTTATGGAAACCATTTGCCCTGTCCATGATGGGAAAACCAACCGGTCGAAACGTTCTATTGAAGCGACTTCGGAAACAGTATCCAGACATAACCGAGAACACGTTGTTCAATTGGTTGTTGCGGCAAACAAAAGCCGGGGTCTTGAAGCGGGTTGGTCATGGGAAATACCAAGCGTTGACCAACGGGAGCCCGAGCCCGAGCCCGAGCCCCGAGGAAAGCCCAACGTCAATTCGGCTTGACCCGGACTGTTCCTCGGGTTGGGGGCCGTTCCGCTTGATTCGGAATCGGGCTCCCGATGATTGACAAAAAATCCCGCAACTAATTGATAATATATAATAATCACTTGCATTTCATTCCGAATCATCCCGAAAAAGATTCCAGGAAATCAGGGAAACAATCGGTAAATATTACGTTTTCCCTGAATAGTCTTACAATTGGGCCGGTTTGTGACAATTTGCCCCCCAGGTTTATCCGGCGCCGCTCGGACAAAACGGAAACGCCCGGAACCCCGAACCCCAACTTTTTCGGGGACTGCCGAAAAAAAATGTTTACAAGACCCGGGGAATTCCGGTAATACTGTCCCGTTGGCAACCAATGGGCAATCAAGCCCGAAAAACAGAACCGAAAGGAAGGCTTCATTATGGCAAAGAAAATCAAAGGCGAAAGCAATCCCGGCGCCGGAGTTTCCACGGGACACAAGCGCAAGCGCAAAGCCGGCAAGGATATTGTCCCCCGGTTGAAGGTCATTGACGGGGCAAGCTATATCCTTATGGCTTCTTCCCGGGGCAAGTCGCTTCAAACCGCGTTGCTTTGGGCTCCGGCGCCGAAGGAACCGAAACGCCCCTTCCTGTTCCTTTTTGACCTTCCGGACGGTCAAGGCGGAACCATGATGATTTCCGTCCCCATGGAAACGGTCCAAGCCCAAGCGGTTTATGCCGCGCATCCCCGGCGCGTCCCCAAGGATGAAATGCCCCCCGAGTGTCCGCTTGAAGATATCCCCGAAGAAGAACCGGCCCCCGAGCCGGCCCCCAAGGGTTAGTCAACCCCAAAGCCCCCAGGGGAGCCCTGGGGGCTTTTCCCTGCCCGATACCCCAATCATACCCCGTCAATAAAAAAAGGCGCCCCTGGGGGCGCCCATGCCTTCCCAGGGCATTACTAGGGTCAACCGTCTTCAATGTCCCGAGAAACGCGCCCAACTTCCCGGAGCGCATCCCGCATTGACGTAAGGGCCGGCTTCAACGGTTCCAATTCGCTTTGACTAGCGATATAGGCGTCAAGGGCCGCTTCAACAAATTCCCCAACGGAAACCCGCGTTGCCCGAGCGCAAAATCCGGCCGCTGTATGATAATACTCTTGAACCCAAAGGGCAGACTTCCGGGGAACGGTTGCGCCCCCTTTCAATTTCTTCGGCATGGTTCTTCCCTTCCTATCAGTTTGAAGATTCAACGTCCCAACGCATTGAAATCGGGTTGAAATAGATTCGGCAGGGACAACAAGCATTGAACCGGACTTCCGGGATAATTTGACTGTTCCCATTCCGCCATTTTTCAACGTCCCTTTCAACGGACTTCCAAAGGGGGTCCGAAATGAAAAATTCCCCGTTCCGCTCGGACAGGTCCAAACGGACGGTTCGGGTTCCGAATTTCAATTGAATGAATGATGCTTCCATTGTTCTGTTTCTCCCGTTGTTGCCCTAGAAATATAACCTAGATTTCCAGCATAGTCAAGGGGCAATTCGGGAAGGGTTCCCGAATAGGGGATGTAAGTTGTCCAATTAGTCTGAATCTAATTTCCCGGGGAAGGTCCCGGGCTCCCCGTCCGGCTCCGGTTCGGCTTCTTCGGACTCGGGCTCCCCGTCCCCTGGGGGGTACAAAACAAGATTGCCGCGCCGGCCGATGAATCCCCCGTTGAAGGGCTCCCCGTCTTCTTCTTCGGGCTCCCCCTCGGGGTCCGAACCCCGGTCTTCAACAAACAGGGGCAAGACGGGCATATCAAGGTCTGATTCCGTTGCTTCAATGAAAAGCAAAACTTGGGATTCAAGCAACGCCTTTTGAACCCTTGCATAATGCCCAAGGGTTGCGGCAATACGTTCCGCTTCTTCCCCTCGGTAAACCAACGCTTTCGTTGTCAAGGTATCAATGACTTCCGCAATCTTTTCAAGTTGCGCGTTGATTCGGCTTATGCTTGGCATGAAACTTCCCAATGACAAAGGGTTTCAAGGTCATGGTTCAAGTCAACGTAAATAATGCGCCCAACCGTCTTGATATTAACCCTGAAATGGGTAATAAATTGGGGGTCAACATATATTTCAAGGTTATCATGGACAATTGACCGGATGGTTTCAAACGCGCCTTTTAGGTCCGCTCGGATGAAGTAAGACTTTTCAAGCGGTCCTTCAACTAACCGCGTAAAAGATTCCCAATCAACTTGTTTCGTTGTCATCTTCTTTACTCCCGTTGTCCCTTGCCAGGAATACAAGACAATATCCAAACCCGATAGTTGCCAAGCATCCGGCCCAATACCAAGCCGGGACAAAGCCCGGCCCCAAATTGAAACGATATGCAACCCCGAGCCCGAGCAATACCGCGCCCCCCAGGGCTCCGGACGCTAGACATATAAGGCAAAACCCAAGGGCTCGGACTAGGCTAGACATTAGGGGAAGATTACCATGACAGGGGCAGAAATGTAAGAATTTTTTTCTTCCGTCTTGTCCCCCTGCCGGGCGGTTGGGACTCCCCGCCTTGAAGCCGTCAAACGGCCCTGGGGGCTCGGAAAAGGAAGCAAGGGGGAAAGACCCCCTTGCTTGCGGCTTGCGCCGCTTACGTGTCCCCTGGGGGCTTCCTGCTATAAAAAAAGGGGCGCCGCTCGGGCGCCCCTGGGGGCAATATCCTGTCCGGCATGGACAGGGCTTGACTTGACTTTGATAGTTGGGTTGTTCATGCTTTGAAAAGTGGTTCCGTTCCATATACCGAAACGGTCCCGGACGGGGTTATCATCTTGGGCCGGAATTCACCTATATCCGGCAACTCGGAAGCAACCTTCAAAACGTTCTTCAACATTGATTCCGGAAGTTGTTGCATTTCCGCTTTGACGTGGATTGCTTCAATTAGTTTCCCCTTGCTCGGGGTTCCTGTAAAGCAACCAATGAATTTGTCCGGCAGTCCGGACAAACGCAACTTTTCATCCTTTACAATGATTGTAACCGTTGTGAAAAGCGAAACCCTCAATTGCTTTTTCCTTTACCCTTCGGGTTGCAATTCTGGCAATCAGGGTCCCCGCAACCGTCCCCGTCCGGCCCAATGCCTTGCATCATTGCGGCAACCATCAAATTTTCAAGGGCTCGGTTTGCTACGGATTGCCGGGCAGAATGTCGGATGCGTTCAAAGAAGATTCTGATTGCTTCTTCTTCGGACAGGGCAACAACAAAGAACGGAACGTCTTTGCTTCCGACAATATGCAATTCTAAGCCGGACGGCTTGGGGGTTGCGTCCAACATGGAAACAACCTTGATTCCCCCAATCACTTCTTTTAACATTTGCTTCAACGGGTCCCCGTCAAAGAAAACGTCAAGGTTGATTTCAATCACGTCAACGGCTTCAAGCCGGACCTTTCCGAGGAAGATGCCTTGCCGGCCGAAAATCGACATTACACAAGACATATAGGCAAAGCCTTTGTCCGAAGCAAAGTAATTGCCTTTCACGTCAAGCCCGGGGTCATTATGGGGGACTTCCATCAACCCGTGTTCATCGGGGCTCGGGTTCGCAAGATATACCTTTCCGGAGTCCCAATCAAAACCGCATTCCGTCAAGGCTTCCCGAATATTGTTTGCGCCTTCCTTCATTCCCTTTGTCCCTTTCATTTATAACGTTCCCGCAACCGTTTGTTTCTAGCGTCCCAAGACGCTTCCGTTGTGAACCAAATTTCCGGGGCTCCGGACTCCCCAGGGCAATCGTGAAAAAGAACGTTCCCGTATTTTCCATGAACCTTGTAAACGGGCAACTTTCGACACAAGGGGCAAGCGTCCAACCGTCCCCCCCGTCCGGGACTCGGTTTCCTTGGACCAGCCCCCGAAAGGACAGGATGAAGGTCAACCGTTACCAAATGGACACAATCCCCGGAAGGGTCATATTGGGCATGGTTCGGGGCAGGAACCCCAAGCCGCTTGACCGCTTGTATGAACAAATCGGGGGGCGCAAGTCTGAAGACCCGAGCAACCCCCCGCTTGTGATTGATTGCGGCAACAACGTCTTGAATTTCCGGGCGCCCGTAAAACAAGGCATTGAAGGAAATGTTGCCGGCCCTTCCCAGGGCAACCCGGACTTCATAAATTTCAACAACCGTTTGCATCAATGAAGGTTCCTTTTCGGGGGCTCGGGGTCCGCGTCTTCTTCTTCATCGCAATCCCCGCAACCGTTACAAGTATGCCCGTCTTCAACGCCTTGAAGCATTGCCTGAAACGCGGGACAAAGACCGGCCAATCTTTCGGCAATGTTGATTGTCCCAACAAGGTTCCGTTGAAACCGGATGCCGGCAAACAACCAATCATTCATTTCGGTTTTCTTGACTAGGCTATGCTCCCCGCAATTCGGACAAATCCAAGCGGGAACAACTCCGGCAATCAGGGTTTCCCCGTCTTCATCCGGCTCGGTAAATTCATGGGCCGGATATAGTCCGGTTATGAATTGGCTTCCGCAATCGCAAACCTTTACGTTGGTTTGAACAACCTTGACGGTCATTTCCCGGAATCCTTCAAGCGCATATGCCCGGTTACAATCAACGCGCCTTCAAGCCTACCCTGAAGCCGGACGCATCGGGTCATCAACTCGGCAATAGTCAACCGACATTGTTTCAACGCTTCTTCAAGTTGCATCTTGTCCGCTTTAAGGGAATGAACCTTCCCCCGGGTTTCCCGGTGTTCATCCTTTTCTTCTTCAAAGCGTCGGACCCAATTGTCCCTTTCCCGTTGTTTGAAGCAAGCCGCTTCCCGTTTTTCCTGCAACATCTTTTGAAGTTGCGCGTTGACAGCTTCCAACTCCGAAACCCGTTCTTCCAATTCCTGCTTTGTCATACCATTCCCTTCCGTTGCTTTGACTCGACAATCAATCCCGCAATGTAAAGTTTTGTTTCGGGTGGTATGATATCAAAATATTTCATTGCGAAATTCAGGTAAATCGGATAAACCAATTCATCCGGTTGTAAAACGGAAGCAAACTCCCGTTTTTCATCTTCTTCCCAAAGATGACTTCCGCTTCTTCAATCTTCATTGCTGTTACTCCGAAACCACCTTGACGGAAACCCGCGCCCCCTTCCATCCGGCTTGTCCCCCCGCAAGGTGGATTTCATAACAGGATTGTTGCAGTCTTTGAACGCGCATTTGGGGCGCCTATTCATCGGGACCTTCCCTCCAGTGTAATGGGCTCGGGGGCCAGCTCGGACGTTCCCATGGACGCGCCTAAAAAGGTTCCTTTCAATCCGAGGAAAACAACCGGCCCCCGAGCCCATGACCCAACCTTACCCGGTCCGCTTCCCCTCAGTAACAGTTTTTTTCCCTTATGGAAGGGTTGACCCGGGAAGCCCTTTTCAGGTCAACGGTCATAGAAGCCTAAGGGGTTTCGGCCGGCTCCCCGTAGGGGCTCGGACGTTCCCCCTAGTATTCTTCTTTTACCGTTGGCGGTTGAAGGTCCGGCAGGGTTCCCCGAGCAAAGCGAGGGGGAAGGGCAACGGAACCCGTTGGGACCCCAGGGACGGCCGTTGAAGCGGGGGGGGGCTCGGGTCCCAACGCTTACCAATTTAGCAGGATTTTTCAGGGGGACCCCTGGGATTAACGGTCAAGTGTAGGTTGATGTAGGTGCGACTTCCCCAAAATGATGCGCGCATCCCTTGCGGGCGAACCCCACGGGGGGGGTAGGCACACCACCCACACTATCCTACACCCCCCCACCCCCTCCTACATATGGGTATATTGGCTCTGGTGTAGGTATAGGTAGGTACCAGGTTCCCTTGTTCAATCATCCCATTGTCACCCCGGAAGACTTCCTTTCAATCTTGGTTATGGTCCGTAGATATGCCCTTGGGTTGACTGGAGTCTTTTTCTTCCCATGGTTGCCCCCATGTTTGGGACTCGACTTGTTCCCCCCGGCTTCTTTCCGGCCTTTATCACGCCAGACAGTAACAAGATTGCTTCAACTTCTCCTCATTATTTATCAACCGAAGTCCTGATTTTCTTCTTCAATTCTAGTTATGTACCCATCGTCAATATAATAATTGTTTTTTTTCTTCCTTCCCTTGAATTGTTCCTCTATGTGTGCGCCGGCATCCCCCGAAGAAAAGCGATACATAGGAAAGGAATCTGTCCCGCTACCGAACCCAACCGGGACAACGGCTGGAGCTCCTCGGGAGCTCGGCAGTCCCGAAGGGCTGGAGCTCCTCGGAAGCTCGGCAGTCACGAAGGGCTGGAGCCCTAGCAATCCCTTCCCGGGCTCTGGAATAATACACGGGGGGCATGTAGGCAAATGTAGGGAAAGCGGCGACAAAAATCAGAGGAAAAAGGTCCGAAAAAAAATGGCTTGCCTATCAACCCGTCCCCTTCCGTTTCTCACATTAGGAACCCCAGGTCAACAGGCAACCGGCAGGATAGAGGGCCAAGGGGGCCGGCATGGGTCTGGGGGAAGCAATGGGGGAACGTGGGGGCTCGGGGGTTGATGGAGGGCAATGACGGGCAGGGGGGACGGTATCGGGCTTGCTATGGAGCTCCTCTTGTCTTTCCCCTTGCTTCTTCTTTAATCTGTTTCCGTTTTGATTGCTAACGCCTTGATATTGAAAGGTTGTTGCGCTTTTATGTAAGACTTTCCCGTTGATTCCCTTGGGGCTTTCCGTGTTCTGCTTCAATTGTGAGAAACGATAGGATACCGCTAAAATCCTGTAAGTAATTGGAATGATGAAGGGAAGGGTTGCAAAAACCCGATGGAAGGCGAAATGTAAGACAAACGGCAGGGATACCTGAAAAATCCTTGAAGGAAAAGGAATCATTGAACAATCGGTTGCAATCGGTTCTTACAAAAACTAGACCGTTACCTATAATTGACGTTCTTATCCCGTTGATGTAAGACCCCAAAAAGGTATTTTGGTTCAAGGAGTTAAAATGTAAGAAACAGGGGGCAACCCCGTAGGGGTTGAAGGGGCCGCAAGCGGCCCGTCAAGGGCTCGGGCTTGACTGTAGCGTTAGCGGAAGGCATCCCGAGGGGGCATCCCCTCGGGCTATGGTTCTAGGGCTCGGGGTCTATGCTTCTAACTTGATAGCCTAGCAGGGGGGACAGGGGCTCGGGGGGAAGAGCTCCGGGCTTCTAGGGCATCAACCGCCTAGGGGCTCGGGCTCGGCAATAACAACCCGGCATTCCCGCAAAACTCCGGGGGCAAAGTAGAGTGAAGGAACCGGAAGGGAAGGGGCAAAGTCCGGGGGCTCGGTATAGACAACCGGGGAGCAAAACCCGTCCGTTACCTTCCGCCAATATGAAGCCCCAACAACAAAAACCCTTTCAAACGCTTGGAAGGTTGACCCGGGGCTTCCCCAATGGGGGACAGAGATGAACGCGGAAGCGTCAACCGTCGTTTGGATATCCTCGGTTCGGAAGCGTTGGCAACTCGGACAAGGGGGCTCGGGCTCGGGGCAGACAACGCAAGGGTCCGCGCCGGCATCCCCGTCCGGAGCTCCCCCGTCAAGGGAAGGTCCCGCGTCTTGGGCTCCGGCATCCGGCATCCCTCGGGAAGCCGCGCTACAATAGAAAATCAGGGACGCAACGGTCCCCAGGGCCAGGGCTCTGGCAACGTTCTTCATCATGGTCTTTTCATCCTTTCCGTTTGTCATGCGTTTTCACAAGCGCAACAATTCCAGGTATTCGGGGGGGAACAGTCCCTCCCCCTGCTAGGGGTTATTGCCTGGGGGTCAATCGAGAAGCGTTGATAATCAAATCCCAATCATCAACCGTATCTCCCCGGCAAACCTTGTAATCCCCGGCCGCGTCAAGTTTTTTGACCACGGTATAGGGTCCAACATAACCGTCCGACACATATTCACCGTTCCCGTGGTAGACCGGCCCCACAGTGACCTTATCACCGGTCCGATACCAAGTCGAAATTCTCCGATTCAAATTCATGTTTCCGTATGCTTCTTCTTCTGTCATTGTCTCGACTCCGTTTGTTGTTGCGTTGTTCATGGTTATAAATATAGCACGGGGGCTCGGTTTGTCAACAAGAAAACGCAACTTTTTTCAAAAAAAGTGATAACTACCCTGTATCATAAGGGAAAAAGATGATTTTTTTTCATTCGGGGCCGGGAAGGGGGCTCGGGGAGCTCCGCTCGGGGCCGGGAAGGGGGGGGCGCGGGGAGCGCCGCCCGGGGCCGGGGAGGGGGGGGCGCGGAGCCGTCAACCCCTTTCGGAAAAAAAGTCAAAAAAAAAGCCCCCAGGGGCTTCCTGGGGGCTCGGGGCAAGGTAAGGGGACCCCCGGACAAGCAAAATCCCCCAGGGGCTTAGGGGGGGGCAAGTCAACGCCGGTCTTCAAACCAGACTTCGCATGACCCGTCTGGGTTTTCCTGATAGCGAAAAATTATATACGGATTGTCCGGGTCCGGTTTAGGTTGCTGTCCCCGTTCGCCAAGGGGGCCAGAGCACGAACAATTAAGCATTCCGCAAAGGGCATTTTTTGCCCTTTTAACCTGCCGGGGGGACAAATAATATCCATTGCGGCCGGAATGCGGCTTCAGGTTGACTTCCGTGCCGTGAAAGTCATTTGTAAGCGTGACAAGCCCAAGGTCCGATTTTGTCATTGTCTCGACTCCGTTTGTTGTTGCGTTGTTCATACCTATATTTATAACGCGGCTTTTCCGTACTGTCAACCCTTTTCGGAAACTTTTTTCATTTTTTTCAAATTCCCTTTACCTGTTTACGATTCGAAAACCAAAGAAAACATGCTCGGGATATCGGTCGCAATAGGTGTAACGGAAAATTTTGTTCCCGCGTCCGCGAAGATTGATAACCTTGCGGTCCGCGAAACGGTCTTGATTCTCTACGTACCAGTCAATCAGGGCCGTCCGGGCAGTCTTTACGGGGGCAAGTCCCTTTTTGTAAAAGTCTTTCGCCGTAACGAATAATTCCGAAGGTTCAGGGTCCAAGTTGCCCCGATAATCCGCCTTGGTTCGTAGACTTACCTTTACGGGAAGGTCTAAGGCTTCAACGATTGATTTCATGGTTTCCAGGATTTCGGTATTGGTCATTTTGTTTTCTCCGTTGTTCATGATATAAATATAGCATCGTTCCCGAAGAAGTCAACCCCCTTTTTTATTTTTTTTTACTTTTTTTTGACAGGGACTCGAACGGCTTATTATCGTTGCCAATAGACACAATCCTCGCGGATTTTGAAACTGAAAGAGAATGCGTCAATTACCGACTCAATCCAACCTTCAACGGTCTTGAAGGGGCGCCGGTAATCAACCATCGCGGCTTCAATGTCGAGTCCGTATTGCCGAATCAAAGCTACTCTTTCGGATTCTGTCTTGGGAGATGGTACGCTTTCAAGGTCAACCCTGGCAAACTGCAATAACCACTTGCTATCAAAAATTTCCGGCTCGCTTTTCAATGACTCGAACAACGATATTTCAGCATATTCAACGGCTGTTTCCATGTTTTCGGCTACGCCGTAACACTCGTCCAACGGTCCGACGGTAAACAGAACCACCCCGGCATACGGTTTTGAAACCTTGGTAATCTCATATTCCCATTTGTCCCGAATCTTGAAAATTGAACGCAGGGCAACAGTTATCAACGGGTCAATCATGTTGTTCCCTCCCTATCGTCTAACGAGCCAGTAAACGGCCAACGGCTGATTTTGTCCAAGGCTTACCTCTATTAGTGTAACCAATGGCGTTCATTCCCCCGGCAATACTTCGCACAGAGTAGCCTTCCCGCTTGAAGTACCTTATACGGTCAAGACAAGCCATTTCACCAGGACAGTCTTCAAGAGTCTTGCCGTTCGAGCCCAACCGCTTCCCAAACGGAACACGTCCGACCCTTTCCCCCCGGGACTTCTTTACACCCATTCCAGCCTTGGTACGTTCTGATATCAAAGTCCGTTCCATTTCGGCAAATGCGGCGGACATTGTAAGAAACATTTTCCCCATTGCCGAAGAAGTGTCAAGGGCATTCCCCCCCATATCAACAATATGGAGAAAAATCCCGCTTCGTTCCCAGGATTCCACGTTGACCAAACAGTCAAGAGCATTGCGGAAGGCCCGGTCAAGTTTCAGGATGATAACCGCGCCGGCGCCAGACCGCTTCAAGGCGTCAAGCATATCCCGACCGGCCGGCCGCTTAGCAATGGGCTTCCCGGCCGAAACGCCTTCATCCCGGAAGGTCCCAACAATTTTCAAACCTTTCATCTTGCAATAGGCTTCACAACGCTCCGTTTGGTCTTGAAGCCCGAGTCCGGAAACAGCTTGCTTTTCCGACGAAACCCTAATATAAACAACGGCTTTGTTCTGGTCACGTTTGATTTTCTTTGCCATGATTCAACCCTTCTTTGCCGGAAGCAAATCAACAACGTGTGCAACCGCGCCGGCTCGGAAACTGATTCCGGGATTCACCTTGACGGTCCAAGACCGGCCGCAACCCTGGCATTTTCGTTGATAGAAAAACGTTGCCGAGTCTCCACCTTCAACCGGCTTCAGGGACCGGCCACAACAACATTTTGGGGGTTAGCTTGTAAATCATGGTTTTTTTTCGTGTTCCTCGGGGAGCCCCGAAAGACCCCAAGAGGGTCCCTAATCAACTTCTGTGTGAAGGTCTGACTGGATACTCCAAACGGTTCGGGCGAAACGTCGAACAGTCTTTCCTTTACGGGTAAGAATGACGGAAAGATGACCGTGAAACGTAATAGTGTTTCCAGACTCGGAAATCTTTTTGATACCATAAATAATCATTCCGTCTTGAGAACCATTGACCTTATAGGTTTTTGTCATTTTCTTTGCTCCGTTTTCGGGGTTGGTATTTCGTTTCGCGTTGTTCATGTATATATATATAGGGGCAGACCCCTAGATTGTCAACAGGTTTTTCAAAAAAAAGTAATCTTTTTTTCAAGTCCCCGAAACAACAACGCTTTTTCAACAAATGTAAGAACAGATTTCGGACGGAAAGGGGCTCGGAAGGTAGGTTCCGGGAACTCCGGGCAAAGAAAAAGCCCCGAGGGGGCTTCCCTCGGGGCTCGGGTTGGGCTCGGGGCCGGCTTAGGCTACCGAGTAACGGGAATCCCGCTTGCTTCCGGTCCGCTTGACGGTCCCGGCCGAAACCAAGTCCCCCAGGGCTCGGGCAACGGGGCGCCGGTCCAAACCGGCCGCGTCCGCGATTTCCCGAGCGGACATGGGCTTGCCCTTGGACCCGGACAGAACCTTCATTGCGGCTTTCCGGGCTTCTTCGGAAGCCCCCCGCTTGCGCCGCGCCTTGCCCTTGCTCGGAGCCGCGTTCCCCTGAAGGGTCCCCAGGGTCATGGACCGGAGCAACGCGCCCCAACCCTCGGAATCGGCCGCGTCAAGGGCTTCCGCCAAGGTCATACGCTTGGGCATGGACCTGAACCGCTCCCCGGCAAACGCCTTGATTGCCGCTTCCTGTCCCCCCGCTTGGGTCAAAAGGAAATTGTAAAGGGCATCCCCGTTGACGGGGGCCGCGTCCGCGTTCTTCTTCGGGGCCGTCTTGGTCTTCTTCGGGCTCGGCTTGTTGGTCTTCTTCGGCATGGTTTTTTTCCTTCCGTTGTTCGGGAGCGTTCAACGCTCCGGGTTGTTGCCGCTTGAACCTTCCGTTTACCGTTGTCCTTTATCTGTTCCCGGAAGTCAAGCGTAAAATGAAAAAAGTTGTTCCCGCAAGGGGAGCCCTTCGGGGCTCCCCGTTTTTACCGTTAGCTAATCCGGGTAAGGGTTTCGGATTTGGTCAACCAAATGGTCCCGAGGATTTCCCGGTCAAACTTCCGAGCGTAACACTTCAGGGTAGAAACGCAAACGGCAAGGGTTGTTCCGGCAGGGGCATCCTTAAAAAAGTGAAAAAAAACCCGAGGGGGCAAACCCTCGGGGCAGGGGGGACAACGGGGGGGCCGAAGAAAACCCGCCCGTCATGGCGCCAAATCACCGGACCCGGGACGAAACCAAGGGACCGGGGGTAAGTCAAAAATCGGGGTCCGGACTCGGGGAACCGGATACCAAGAGCTCGGCTTCCCGGGATTGTTACCGGGTCGCAATCACGGCCCGGCGCCGAACCGGAGCCCCGAGGAACAGTCCGGCCGGGATTGGGGGCCGGGGTCCCTGGGGGCGCGTTTCGTATCCGGGCCGGAGCCCGGACCCCTTAAACAACGGGAGTCTTCACTATCCGTCAACGGGGCTCGGAAGTCAACCCTTTTATTGCTCGGAAAACTGATTGACTAACAGGTCAACAACCATGACACAAAGACAAGGGCCGTTCATCATTGGTCAATTCCTCGGGGGTAAATACCGCGCCCGGTTGCGCCGGACTTCAACCCGCTTGACAATCAGTCTGAAAGCATCAACGGTCAAAAGTCTCGCAACGTAAGCAAGAAAAATATACATTTCATTCATCCTATGCGTCCGGGATATCTGCCGGCTTGTTACCATCTTCCGGGCTCGGGTTTTCTGCCGGGGTCAAATCCCGTTCTTCGGAAATTCGTTGGGCCGTCAACCCCGCGTTGACGAACAATTCATAACCTCGGACGGCTTCCGCCCCATCCGGGACGGATTGCAACGCGGCAATCAATTCCGAGTAACCGTCCGCGTCAAAGGCAATAACCGAAACCATTTCAGCGGCTTAATATTTGCAAGCGGCTTCCGTTGTGTTTTCGCTCGGGGCTCCGGCAATCCGTAGCAATTCGGCTTCAACCGCGTCTTGCATTTCCTGATTGGTAGGCATGGGGCTTCCCCTTTCGTTGGGCTCGGGGGAATAATACCCGAAAGGGGGGCGCGTTGTAACAAAAAGCCCCCAGGGGCTTCCTGGGGGCTCGGGCAGGGTTCCGGGTCCCCTTGCCTAGTCCGGGACAGAAACGGGGCACGGGCGCCGGCTCCGGGCTTCCTTGACCATGATTTTATCAAGGGGGGCTTCTTCCCCCATGTAATCACGGATGCAACGTTGGGCCGCTTCCTTTATCCCTCGAATATCCATTCCCCGAGCAACGGCAACGGTCAATTCAAAGGGACGGTTTGAAGCCGGCTCGGTATCAACCCGTAAAACCCAATCCGTTGCAGGTCCCATCGGCCCTTGATATTGGGCGCCGCGTTCCGCGAATACTGCGATTACCTTGAAGGGCATTTCCCGTTGTCCTTTCGGGAGCCCAGAAGGGCTCCCCATTAATGGTTATCGGGGCAAGGATTTCCGGCCGGGTCCAATGCTTCCATTGTCCGAGCCCCCCAGGTTCAAACGCTTGCCGGCATCCCGCCCGGCGCGGTATCCGTCCGCGTCCGTTGCTCGCATTGACGTATTGACCTTGTACGTTTTCATGTTGTCCCGGACCCAATCTTGCGCGGCTTGGGCTTCCCTGTCAAATAAAACAAGGGCCGTTCCCGCTTCCTGCCGGGACCGCTTTTTCTGTTCCCGCAAACGCCGGATGATTGAATCAACCGCGCCGGCTCGGAACGCATTACCGAAAGCCTTTCCTCCCTTCCTGTATGCCGTCCGGTTGTATTCCCGAAGGGCAATCCCTGAAAGCCTTTCGATTTCCCGGCAAAGGTATTGAAAAACATACCGGCAAGCGGCAACGTTTTCTTCCGTCCCGATGATAAACATTTTTGCAGGGTAAAGGATGCGCGTTCCCGTCATGGCATCCCAACGGTATGACCCCGCTTGACTTACCCCCTTACAGTTGTTCGCTCGGGCAAGCTCAAAAGCAAGGTTCAACCGCCAACGGGCAAACCGCTTGCCTTCCTCGGAATAGAATTCATGTTGGTCCGTTTCGTGCTCCCCGTCCGAGTCAACGTCAAGCAACTCGGCTTGCGCGATTTTGTAACGGTCAATCAATTGTTGCATCCGAGCCCCGGCAAGGGCTGCTTCTTCCTGACTCTGGTTGTTGGTCGCAAGGGCTTTCAGTTTCGCAATCAAGGCAAGGATTTTTTCTTTTTTTTCTTGCGTCATTGCTCGGGGTCCTTTCCGTTGTCCGTTGTTCCTGTCCTATATCTATAACATACCTGGGGGGCCGTTGTCAAGGGGAGCCCCGAAGGGCTCCCCGTTCCCCGTTACTCGGCTTCCGCTTCCGAGCCCTTGGGGAACGTGCAACGGGTCAAGACGGTTTGCTTGTTGCCGTCCCTGTCCGTTCCATGACGCTTGACCGTTGCCTTGACCTTGAAGGTTTCTCCGGTCCGATAGTCTTTGGCGCCGCAAGCGAACCAAACCGCGTTGTTGCCGTCTTCATCCGTCATGGAAACGGCAGTCTTGGTTTCGGGATGGTAGGGGTAGGCATATCCGTCAACTTCAAACTGCCGGCAAGCCTTGACGGTAAGATTGTCAATCAGTTGGGGAATGATGAAAACTGTTTTGTTCATGTTGCCGGCTCCGTTGTTTTGTTTCGCGTTGTTCATGTCTATATTTATAGCGCGGCAACGCTAGACCGTCAACCCCCTTTTTCTCACATTTTCTAAAAAAGTTTGAACCCCCTGAAACTGTTTAGTTTTTTTCAGGGCAAATAGATTTGACTTGCCGGGATTCCAGGGACCCGAACCCCCCGGAAGCAAACGTCCGCAACGCTCCGGGCTTGCTCGGGGTTGACAGTATGTTCAACCCGAAGGATTCGGACCGGGACAGCAACACCCGGCCGGAGCAACCAAAGGGCCATTTTATCGGAACGGATTCGCGGGTTGAATTCTGTCATCAAACTTGCTACCTTATATTTATAGCAGAAACCATGCCAACCCTAATCATTCCCCGTCAAGGGGCAATTCGGATTGTTCGGGCTCGGGCTCGGTTGCCGGTTCGGGTTCCTCGGGGTAGGATTCCAGAGCATCAAACAAGTCCCGTCCGCGCAACCGCGCCGGTATCTTATGCGCCCGGCAAACCCGGTCCAACCAAGAAACAACGTCTTGATACTCGGGCGCCCCTTGCAACGCTTCAACCGTGTCCGGGATAATCCGCCCCCCCGCTTCAACCCCAAGATAACCGTTCATCCGGGTAACCCCCGCCCGAGTCTTGGGGCCGGTCATGCCGTCAATTTCAAGGGGCTCCGGGTATCCATCGGGCAACGGGTCCGGGGCTCGGGCTTTGTCCATTTCATTGACAACGATTTGAACCGTTCCAATCCCCGTCCGGTCAATGTTCCCCGCCCAACCAAACAAGGAACCGATTTCCCATTGACGGGGCAGATACAACCCGGACCCAAGGGTTTCATACCAAGGGACTTGAAATCCGAGGGTTTCCCGAGCCCAAGGGACAATTGCTTCATAGACTGCCGAACCCGGGTCCCCCTGCCGTTGGTCGCTTCCCTGCCGATGACAAACTAGGTTGGTAAACCCGCCCCCAAGGGCAACGCCTTGTCCGACCAACCAAAGAAGAAGATTCTTGACCCCTTGGATTTGTTCGGGGGTCAAGTCATGGGTCCGACCCCCACCTTTCCAAATAGTCCGCTTGTCCCCTTCAATACCGGCAAAATGCCCGTCAATTTCAATCCCAACACTGAAATTGTTGAAGCCGTTTCCATGCCAAACGTAATGCTTCAAGTTATTGACGTATAAAACGGTTCCATCATACAAAACCGCGCAATGACAGGCAACATCATAATACCTTTCGGGCTTCAATCCCAAGCGGCAAGCCGTTTGATGAAGCATGATATGGGAAACCTTACCCATATCCCTTTCACGGGTTGACCCTTTGTTCAATTCATGTTCCCCGGTTATGTTCCTGAATTTGTCCGGGTCAACAAACGGGAATAGGACTTCCGCTTCCGTCATGGTTTTTACCCCTTCCTTTCGGATTGTCGGATGATATTTTGCGCGTTTTCAAGCAACGCCTTTTCACATTTCGGACAAAACAAAATTTCCCGGGCTTCCTTTCCCCCAACAAGGTCAACGCTCCAATACCGGAGCCCTTCCGGGAACACAACCCGAACCCGCTTCCGGCCGCAAAAGTAGCAACGCCCGAGCGGGCCGGCCGCAATACCCCAAGCAAGGCGCCCCGATGCAATAGCAAGGTTCCCTATGGATTCCCCTAGCGTCTTGAATCTGTCAAGCATACATCCCCCTTCGGGAGTAACCAAAGTGTTTCACCTTCAACGGATAGATATGCCCTACCCGACTCTTCAAGGGCAAATAACGCCCCAAGAATTTCGACTAGCGGAAATCCCTGTTTGACGAACGCTTCCGCTGTAATAGGTCTTCCCCCGCTTCTTAGCTGCCGTTCGATTTGTCCAAGAATTCGGGGACTTACTTTCAAATTGGTAATCATGGTTCCCCGTCCCCCTTCCGCCCGTCAAGACCATGACTGAAAAATCCAGTAAGCAACCGCTTTCACTTCCGTTTTGTTTGCATCTTATCCGCGTCAAAGTCCGGTCTTTTCAGGGTGCGTTTGCAAAGCCTTTCCGTTGCTTTTCAAAACGTTATGCCTTCCCCGTTGCCGAATCTTACATTTATGCGCCCATGTTCATCAATGTCAACCTTGCTATGAACAACCGTCATTGACCCCGAGCCCCAATCAACCGCGTTGAAATGACGGTTGACCCGAGCCCGGCGCCGCTCCCGTCTTGAAACGCGCCGCAACGCCTTCCCCCTTGCGCGGACATAGGCTCGGGTCAAATCCCCCTCGGGGTCCGGGAACGCTTCCCCCATACGTTGCCGGAAAGCGGCTTCAACTGTCCCCTGGGAAGCGTTCCGTTCTATCCCGAGGGTTTGCCAGGGGTCGGACGTAAGGCGCCGCAACGCCCGTTTCCGGGCGTTTATGATGGGGCATTCATCTTCCGCCATTTCCCAAAGCAAATCCGCGCAACGGGTCCGACAATAGGCATGTTGGGGGGGCGCGTTCAACCGTCAAACCCCTGCCGGAATTCCCGGAACGGCAAAACGTTCCCGGATTGCTCGGACTTCATCCATATCTTCAAGCAAGACTTCCCCGGTTGTGTAAACCGAATCCCCTTCAACATCCGCAATGTCAACGTCTTCATAGACCTTGACTTCATAGGGTTCCAAGGTATCGTTTACATGCCCTTCGAGGGTTACCGTTTTGTCCGTTAGGTTGTTGACCCTGATTGCCATTGTTTGCCCCTAGTACAAAGGTCCAAGCGTTCCGCCGAACCCGTCTTGGGAAGGGGTCAACGAAGCCGGCCAGGACCCCGAAGAAACCCCTTCCTGGGAATAGTCGTTTACCGTTCCGGTCAACGTTGGAAGTTGTTTCAGATACGCGGACGTTCCCCGCTTCAATTCCAAAACACTTCCGGGAATGCCGGCCGAATTACCGTGCAATCCGTCAATGACCGTTGCCCCCCCCGGGTTGTTCAACCTGATTCCATTGTCCCCCAATGACTTTTCAATGAACATTTCAACAATGGTATTGTAAGCGTTCCCAAGAATCAATCCTGGGCTATCTGCCGAGTAAAGGTCCAAAGCATCAATGTATAAACCCCCAAGATAATGAATCCCGAGCCAAGTTGAAAGCTTTAACAAACAATTTAATTGAAGGTTCACAAAGCCGTCAATGATAAATACCCCGTTTCTATTTGCCATAGAGTTAATCCGACAATTGCCGGTTATATAAGTGTCCCAACCCGCGTCATCATCCCCAGCAATCAGAAACGAAACGACAAAACCATAAATGGCATTATCAAACCCATCCCCTCTATTCACAATCGGGTCAACGTTTATATTGCTATCACTAAACAAAACGCCCCTTCCCCCTGGATTCAATCGGACGCAACTCATTGTAGCGTTGACGTTTCTAAATTCAATTGCCGTCCCCTGAGAAATCATTGGGACAACATTGATAACCAAGCCCCCCAATGCGACCCTTGCCGGGTCATCCGAATAGTAGAAAAATGGGACCAATGCGTTCAAATCATCAACCAATTGCGTTTGACCAACCCGACTGAAACTGATTCCCCCGCCCGTCTTTGTGATTGAAACGGGGGGTTCAATGATATCAAAATTGACCCCATTTTCCAGGGGGGAAGAACCGATTGAATTCTTGACAAGAATGATTGTATCTTCCGTGTTTTTGTAAATAGTTGAATACTGCCCGGCTCGGTATGTACTTTTATAGCTAACAAAGTAACCCCGGAATTCATCCGGGGTCCAACCCGCGCCGGCAACCGTTATTGTTTCATAGCCCCTTTGCCAATTTGATTCAATGGCAGTTGCGGTAAACGTCCCGTCAATTACGGTATCATCCCCAACCCCTTCAAATAGAAGTTGTCCAATGTCTTCATAAGCCCTTTCAACAACTGCCGGGAAATCATCGTATTCCCCTTTTTGGATTCTAATGTGAACGGTATGCCTAACGATGAATGGAACGTCTTGCAATGCCCTTTTAACTGTCTTGTATGGGTTTACTTCGGAGCCGTCCCCCGCTTCATCATGGCCTTCCGTTGAAACGTAAATATCAATATCTTCCCGCGTTGCACCTTGAAGCGATATGTTATCAAACATTCCGTTCAAAATCGGTTCAAGATTTTCGGGTCTATCTCCGGTGATATTCGATTGACCGTCAAAATGTCCCCTGGGAATACGTTCATTGTTTCCGATTGTCATTGTCTTTACTCCGGCCGTTGTTCCGTTTTTCAGGTTCCTAAAGTTGGGACCGGCCGGATTGGACAACCCGAGCGTTGGGGGAAGGGGGGAAGGTTCGGGCAACCAACGGAAGAACCGTCCCCGGCCGGTCCCGCCTAAAATCTATCGGGTTCCGACTTGCAAAGCTATGTTTTTCACCCGGGCTCCGGCTCGGGCTCCGGGTCCGCGCCCCTTTGGGCTTTCGCATTTTCCGCCAATTCATGTTGAAGGTCTGCCCGGTCCGGGTCAATTCCGTGGCATTGAAATATAGCAACGGAAACGGCAAGACACTTTTGACACATTGCAAGGGCAAACATTTTATCAAGCCGGTCCATTGTAAAGGCTTGTTGCGCTTTGGTTGTTCCATTGCAAACGGAACAGTTGATATCAAAAGCATGAAACCCCCCGCAATGTCCGCATTGAAACATCTTGGGGGGTTGGTCCGCTTGAAGCGTCTTGAATAATCCCTTGATTACTTCATCAAAAGCCTTGACCTTTTCGGGGTCAAGATTTTGCAACTGTTCCGCAAGCGTTGAAGCGGTAACGGGATTGACCCCTTTAACGGGTTCCTTCGGGGGCTCGGGCAATGCTTCCGTCTTTCCGCTCGGAAGAACCTTGAACCGTTGGACAGTTTGCGGCTTGTTAGTCTTCTTCTTTTTTGTCATCGTTTCGCAACTCCGGGGGAACATATCGGGCAACCTTTGTCTTGACCCGTTCAACGGTCTTGAATGACAATTCACCGTCAACGGCTTCAATGTATGCCGAGCCCGGTTCAACGCCCGTAATGTCCCCGGCAAGGTCAAGGGCTTTTTGCATTGCCCAATTATATGCCGCGTCTCTGTTGTCCCTGGCAAGGGAAGCAAACGCGGAATTCAGGTCAAAGCAACGGACGCAATCCCCGCCCCCGTCAACCCCGCTATCAAGCGGACATTTACAGGTTAGACAACACATCAATCTTTGACCTTCAACTTTCGCGTTGGGATAGGAACGTCTTGCATCAATTCCAAATAGTCATACTTTCCTTCAAGGGCTTCTTCAACTGAAACCTGATTTTCTGAAATCCCAATGCGCTTGTTGTTAAAAAAGAAGATATGGGAAGGGGCCGTTGCCTTTCCTCGGATGAAATCATAACCTTCCCGAGTAGGCTTGACAACTGTTTCCCCTTCGGCATCTTCGGCAACGGTAATGAAGTCCCAATATTCTAGGTTCATAAATTGCGGGTTTCTTCCTGCCGGAATATCCGGAACGGGTCCCCAATCTTTTGATTCGAGATAACGCCCAACCAAGACAATCAATCGGGCAACAATAACCGGGGCAAGTTTCCGATGATAAGCCTTGACCACCCGGCCGCATAATGGGCAATCGCAACCGTCCCCCATTTCCAGACAATCAACAACGTCTTGTTGCGCGTCCTGAAGGGATTGCCCCTCGGGACATTCCGGAAAACATGAAAGGTCAACTTCAACCATCTTGATTTTTTTTCTTGGCATTGTTCGGGCTCCAAACTCTCTGGTTTTCAATAATGACCCCAACGGGATTTGAACCCGTATCGCCGGCGTGAAAGGCCAGTGTCCTAACCGTTGAACGATGGGGCCGAAAGTCCCGACTTGCCCCGCGTCTTGGCATCAACAAGACGGAAGGTTCCCTTTGATGCGTCCCGAGCCGGGCAACGGGAAAGGGTCTAGGGGTTCATAAATTTAGCATGGGCTTCCTTCCTTTCGTTGTTGCGGATTACTACCATCCCCACACTATTCGGGGGCCGGGATTTGAACCCGGGATATCGGAGTCAAAGTCCGAGGTTTTACCGCTAGACTACCCCCGAGCGTTGCCGGGTCCGGGAGTCGAACCCGGAAGGTATTTCTACCACTTAATTTTGAGTCAAGTGCGTTTACCGATTTCGCCAACCCGGCTTAAACGTCTTTCGCGTTGATTTAAAATCAAACATATTCATCAACACCGTTCGTTGATGAAACCTCAATTCAGCTTTACTAACTGTCTTGCCGTATGCCAACGCGCCGCAACGGCAACGAAGCTTGACCAGTTTGCAAACCTCTTTTGTTCCGTCGTTGAACTCCAATAGATGAAACCCTTTGGAGTACATAGGGCGCCGGCCGCAAACTTGACAAACGATTCTTACATTAACCCCGGCCATTGTCAACACCTAATATACTAATGTGCCAAGCATCCAATTGTTCCGACTTATCAACGGGCTTGACGTTCGTTTCATATTCGGGCATACTTCGGACCCCTTCAACGATTGCTTCCCCGAGTTTTTCGAGCAATCGCAAACCGGCATATTGGGCGCCTTCAAGACTCGAATAGACCTTGTCCGATACCCTGGACCCAACCTTGAATCGGAACCCCCGTCCGCTCGGGTCCGGATAGCAATACAACTGAACCGGCCCGAAGTTGATAAAGGCAACATCATTGACCGGACATTTCCAGGTTTTCGGCTCTTTTACCTGCATTGCTCAATCAAGGATGATTTGGCGCGGGGGCGCCCTAAAAACTTCCCGCAACCTTGGGCGCAAATCCCTTTCAACTTCTTCCCGGGAGCGTTCAAGTATTCGGTCAACTTCTTCCGGGGTAATAGTTGATTCGCGTTCCTGTTCTTTGTCCCGTTCCTCGGTCATTGTTCAAGCCGCTTTCATCGGAAGCATTACCACGGCATACCGCGTCCGGCCGCGCCGGTCAATCCGAACGGGGCGCGTTGGTTCCAACCCGCGCCGCGCCGCGTCCCGGAGGAAACGCCTTGCCCGATGACTCGGCAGGATAAAGACCCGTTCATCCGACTTCTTTGCTAGGTTTTCCATGATTTCACGGCTTTCGATAATTCCTTATCATATTGGTCAATATTTAGTGAAACTTCATCGGTTGGGGCTCCCCGGCAGACTGCCCGGATATACTCCCCGGCATGTAATCGGTCCCGGGAGCATAACACAACGGCCGAAATTTTCCCCCGGGTCCCGTCATAGCGTCCGACAGTAATAGACCAATCGGCGTGAATCCGAGCCCAACGGATGCCGCTTGACATTAGGTATTGGACAGAATGCCCGAAGAAATGAAGCCTTCCGGGGTCTAGCGTCCCGTTTGGCATGGACCTAATATCCCAGGGGGGCAGGACTTCCGCGCCCCCCTGGGGGCCGTTACGGGCTTCCTGGGGGGTCTTCTTCGGCGCCTTGCTCCCCGGGCTCGGGGTCGCCTTCAACTTCAACCGTTTCCGTTTCTTCGGCATCGGGTTCAATAATACCCTCGGGCTCTGAATCCGTAAGGTATTTTTCAAAAGCCGCGTCCGTTTCCTCGGTTGGCTTCCGGGGGCCGTTTTCATCGGGGTCCGGCAGGGACGCAAGCCGGACCGCTTCCGCCATTTGAAGCGTTGCCGCTTGCGCTCGGGCTTCTTCAGAGTCTTGCGCCCGGATAGCAACCCCAACAACAAAATTGACAATGCTTTCATGCAAGACAAAGCGGTAAACAGAACCTTCCGCGTATGGCTCCCCTTCCCAAACAAGGTTTGTCTTGTCAATCATACGCTTCAACCGCACCTTGAATTCACGGAAGTCTTGCATGACCCTTTTCTTTGGGTTATTGGTCCGGCGTTTCGGTTTCCCTTTTGCGTTCTTCTTTGGCATTACCAATCCCCGTTGTCTTCTTCCGCGTCCATAATATATTTTGTCTTGACCCCTATATCCCGCAACTGCAGTTCAAGACGGTCCGCGTTTTCCTCGGGGTCCGAGCAACCAACCTTTACAATCATACTATTCCCAATGTGGAGCGTCTTGACTTCCCAATTCGGGATTGAAGGGTCAACAACTATTCCAACCGATTCGTTGATGATATAGAAGTCAACCGGAGTCCGATTCATTTCGGTTTGGTATAGAAAATGATTCCCAACAACCATTCTGAAACCGTTTTCCAATACTCCCCAAACGAATTTATGCGCGTCAACTTCCGGAGTCCGGACGGGAATTCCGTAACCTTGAAGGGCTCGGACAATGTATTCCGAACCAACGGCAAACGCTTCCGCGCATTCATCAATGGTATTCCAGTCCGGGGGAAGTTTTGTTGGACCCCAATAAAGGGTTTCCAATTCGGCACGTTTAATCATCGGCCGGCAATCCTTTTTGCTAGGGCAAGACGGTCAATGGTTGCCCTGTCCATTGAAGCGGAACGTTGCCGAATAAGATACGCCGGATGATAGACCGGGATAACCCGAGCCGTATGAACGTCCCCCAGGTCCCAACGGAATACCTTGCTTGACATTGAACGCATTGACTTGTCTGTTTCAAGTAACCATTGCGCCGGAACATTACCCGCGCAAACAATAACGCTTGGTTTTATTATTTCAATTGTGCGTTGAAGCCGGGGCCAACATGAACGCAACTCGGGCTTCTTCGGGTTCCTGTTTCCTGGGGGTCTACAAAGAACGGTATTGGTAATGAACGCCCGGTCAATGCCGGCTTCAATGGCAAGCCGGTTCAACTTTGCGCCGGCCCTTCCTACAAATGGGATTCCCTGTTCATCTTCATCGGCGCCCGGGGCTTCCCCGAGCAACATGATTCCCCCCGGGTCCGGGTCCCCTTCCATCCGAAACCATACTTGACTGATTCTAGCCCGGCATAATTCGCAATCCGCGCAACCCGTCCAATCGGAAACAAGGTCATTCAAATCTTCAAGGATGGTATCAACGTCCGTTGTCATTTTTTCCGCCTTTGAATCAATAGGTATGCCATACGGCCGGCAACTTCTTCCATGCCGAAGAATCCAGTTTCAGAAACGGCATAAATCAAACAAGCGGCATGGGTCCAACGGTCTTCATCGGGGCAGTAAAGAAGCCTTGACCCCGAGTTACCGCAGAAAACGCAACGCTTCTTCAACAACTTCCTTGAATGCTTTTTCATACCTTGCGCCCGGCCGAAAAAGTTTCAAACAACGGGTTTGCTATTTCCAACGCTTCAAGTAATGTCGTGGCAACAAAAACATACCCAAGAATCATAACGGTCCAAGTCCCTTTCCCTTCCTTGGAATAGCAAACTTGAACAGGGTAATCAATTCCAACTGAAAAGACCTTCAACAACCGGACGGCTTGCGCCGCTTCAAAAACTTCCCGGGTCAACTCCGGGTCAATCTTCACCGTTGTCATTTGTGCAACTTCCTAAGCAAGTCAAGCCGCGTTTCGCATTCATGCAACTCGGCGCGTTCAAGGGCAAGGATGAATTCATCTTCATCATAGTTGCCCCGAAAAAATTTGACCGGCCAAACGTCATAGAGTTGGGTCAACTGCCGGGTCTTGTGAACGGTCCAAGGTTCTTCCATTACCCCGCGCAATTTTTTGACGGGTCCCTTTTTCCCCTCGGGGAAAAATTGGGTTGCTTCTTTTACAACGTTCTTTGAATTGACTTCCGGCAACCAATCGGCAAGGGGAGTTTCATCTTCCCCGAGGATAGCAGGGACAAGCCGGGGCCAACGCTTGACCCAATCGCAAGCCGTCTTCATTCCAACCCCTGAGATACCGGGGACCCCATCCCCCGAGCAACCGGCAACCGCCATTGCTTGCCCGTATTGTTCCGGGGTCAATCCGTATTCCCGTTCAAAACGTTTTGCCGAAAGCAAGACTTCCCCGTCCCGCTTTGAAAGCAACTGATAAATACCCCGCCCAAGGGCTTGATACATATCATGGTCATTGGAAACAATCAGGGCTTTCCCCTCGGAACGTTTTGCCAGGGTAAACAGAACGTCATCCCCTTCATCCCCCGGCCGTCTTGCTTGCCGGACTCCGGTTAATTTCAGGAAGAAACGCAAGGTCTGTAAATGGTCAAGGTACAATTCCGCTTCATCCCAATCTTCTTTTTTGTCCCGCCTTTCGGCTTTGTATTCGGGGTCAATCTTCCGGCGCCTTGTGTTCCCCGCGTCCCAACATACAATGACGGTCCCTTTGTATTCATCTTTCAGGTTCGCAAGCCCGAGCAAGAAACCATGAGTCAATCCGGTTCGCACAATGCGCCCATCAACATGGGACAATAACTCTTTATGGACGGCAAAAAATTTTCGCGCCCAATAGTTACCGTCAATCAGTATCCTGTCAAATTCCATTTATCCATGCTCCCGCAATCAAAAAAAATGAATGACTTTCATTCGTGTTTAGTACCAACCGAAAAATCCCTTTTTGAAATTGTAATTGACCCATATAGCAACGGGCAAAAATCGGGCGTTCTTACATATTCCGAATCTGCCCCTATCTTAGAAGCAAGTATAACTTCTTCATCAACGGCAGGATGAAGACATACCATGAACCCTCCAATGCCTCTATACAAGGGGCATTCAACGCAATTGTCGTCTTCAAGAATAAGATTGAAACTTGCCGACAAATTTTCCATTTTCTTACCTCCTTGTCCGAGACCCCAAGCGAAAAACTTGAATGTTCATATTCTGTTCCAAAGTGATTCAAGTTTGTCAAACTGTTTCGGACTTAGGAACGCGGACCCGTGTTCCTTCCGCGCCCGTTCAAAGTGTTCATCAATGTCAAGGATGAAGTTGCGTTCCCAATCGTTGAAGCCCGGTCCCCCGCGTTCCTTGGCAATGGTCAAGACATTAACGCAATCATCCAACATGGACCGGACGGTTTCTTCATTCTGTTCCGTCAACGTTCTTCCCTTTCCATGAACGGCCGGTCAATCAGACAAACCGGCATAGAATCCGTTACCCTGTTAAAGACTCGGACAATATGTTCCGGGGCTTCATTCAACAACCATTTGCCTTGACGGAAACGGATTTCTTCCCGGAGCAAGGAACCGATTGCCAGGGCATCCGAAACGGCTTCCTGATAGACCTTTGCCATTTTGCGAAACTCGGCAAGCATAGGGCTTCCGGTTTCTTCCATGACCGCAACTGCCCGTTCAATCATATCATCCTTTTCGGCATCCCCGCGCCCGGTCCAAAACAGTTTGACCGAACCCGGATGATAGGTCCGGACCTTGTAACCGTGCTCCCAAAGCGCAAGCCGCAAGACACCTCCCAATTCACCTATCTGTAATTGCCCCCCTCCCCTCCCCCCGCTCCCAAAAGTATAGTCTTCCAATCCTATCATTGACGGATGCCAAGTCCGGCAATGGGACAAAACCATTTCCCGGACAGTATGAAGCCGAACCATCCTTGCGCTTTCGTCCGCAAGTTTAACCTTGGGAAGAAGCGTTGCCCGAGCAATCTTCTTTGCCGTCCCGGCCGCTTCCGTGCAAACGGCAAAGCCGGTCAAGATGCCGTCTTCAATCCGAGCAATACCCGTCCCCTTTGGCGACGGGTCGATAGCAAGAATCCTTCCGGAAATTCTTTTTAGTCTTTTCCTACGCATTGACAATATGCGCCCATTTTTCGCCGCTCATTATTCTACAAACCATACTTGGAGAAATACCATACTTAGAAGCAACCAACTTTTGTTGCGTCCCGCCATTGACCAGCCTTACAATCTCAATAACGGTCATTTCATCCAATTTATTTCCCCCGCCGTTTTCAGTCCCCCTAGCAACCGTTCCGTGAATCATCTTATCATCATTGTTTTCTTTCGCCGTTCCCCAACGCAAATTCCTCAATCTATCATCAGAATTAACACCGTTGCCGTGACAAACCTGTAAGTTATCCCGATTGCCACGAAATGCAACCAATACCAACCGAGCAACGCGAAACGTCAATTGACTTCCGTTTTTGCATAAACTAACTATGTTATATCCGTCCTTGTCCGAAGCACACTTTAAGACTCGCCCGTTATGAATTCTAGTCACCCCGGTATTATAAGTAACCTTCCTGTCAAGGCTTCTAACGCGCCCTAAATTTGAAACTTGATATACTCCAATGTACTCGGAAATATCGCGCCAAACTTCTTTGCTTTTTAATCGTTTCATTTATCAATTGCTAGAATCCGGCTCGGATTCTTTTTTAATCGCTTGCGCTTCATAGTTGGCAATCATTCTTTCGGCATACAATCGGGCCGCTTCAATGTCATCAAATTCTTCCCCGTCTTCATCGGTCATATGGGCAACCCTGTCCCCGTCAAAACAGGCTTGCAAGACAACCCAACATTCCCCGTCATGGAAAATGAAGATTTCTTCTTCATACCCTTCCCCGAAAAGGGAAAGGTCCATGTAAAGCAAATCGGAACGGGTCCAAGGAATTTCAATTTTTTCGGTCATGGTTCAACCCAACTTTTGTTATTAACTATCTTGTTAATTACGGAATGCGAAACGCCATATTCAACTGATAGTTGCTTTTGCGAAACGTTGCCGTCCAAGTAACGTTCTCTGATTTGTTTAACCAAACCCCACGTCAAAACAGACCTTCCGTTTCCTTCTCCCCTTGTATCGGTTCCATGTATGAACCTATCACCTTGGTTGTTCTTCGGGGTATCCCAACAAAGATTATTCAATCTATTGTTTTTAGGATTGCCGTCTTTGTGCCTTGCTTCCATCCCATCCGGACAAGGACCAACGAAAGATAAAAGAACCAACCGACAAACGCGGATTGTCATCCGTTCTTTATCAATACAAAGAACAACAACGGGTCTATCGGACTTGTCTAGTCCGGCTTTCAAAATGCGCGTCTTGGTTTTCGCTACACCCTTTCGCATAACCCAACGCGCAAGACTTTTGACTCTACCAAGATTTGAAACCTGATAGTAACCTTCATAATCCGGTATATCTTTCCACTGTTCCATTATATCCAATCAACCGTAGAATATGCGCCTTGCCTAGTTACCGCTATTCCATTTTCAATCAGGTCAAGAATTTCTGAATTATGCGAAATCCAAAAAATTTGTTTGATGCCGTATTCCTCGGTTAGAATATGCAAGATAACATCAATAACGGCTTGCCGGTTTACGGGGTCAAGCATCCCCGCGATTTCATCCAAGACAATCGGGGGGACTTCACCGCTTCCCTGCCGGACCTTGAAGAACAATAGGGCAAGCCGGACGGCAAATGAAATCAGGGTTTGCCCCCCGCCCGAGTCAAGGGAAAAGTCTGATTGGGTTCCTTCGGCCGCGTCATGGATTATCAAAACAAGTTGTTCAACCCGCTTCCGTTGCCGGGGTTCTTTGCAGATAGAGCACTTGCGTTCCCTCGGGGAGAATTCCGAACCGCAAGCAAGGCAAGAAGATTCAAAATTCTTTGTTTCTCGGTATGGCCTAAACTCAATTGACAAGCCACAATTCATCCGGCTCAATATGTAATTGATATCCGATTCAAGCGTTTCGAAAGCCCCCTTGATAAATTCGTTTGGAATCCCCCGGTCCCCGAACATGAATTTGCAATATTGCCAAGCTCCCAGGTCAAGCCGCGCCGCTTCAAGCGACTTCCCAATCCGTTCCTTCCGCTCGGCATAATCCCGCGCCCGTTGCGCCGCGTCTTGAAAAGCTCGGGCCTCTGTTTCATACTGTCCCAACAACCTATTCAATCTTTTGATTTCTTCTCCGGCATCCATCTTTTCATTGTTGATTATCCCCACGTCCCTTCCCCCGTCAGGAATCTTACTATTGACGGCTTGCAACCAACCGTCAAGCCGGTCAAGCATTTCTTCAAGCCTTTGGGTATCCGTGTTCCCGAGTCCCCGCATTTTGCCTTCCAGGGCTTGAATGGATGATTCGATTTCTAGGACTTCTTCTTCCTGCCGTCCCTTTATTTCATCAAATTCTTCCCGCGCCGCTTCATACACTCCCCGCATTTCCCCGGCGCGTTCCTTCAAGCTGTTCGTTTGTTCGGGGTCAACCCGTTCGCACGGTTCACTCAATACAGGGCAAACCCCACCCGTTTGTTTCGCCGCTTGGTAACGGTCCCGGGCTTTGTTCCTTGCGTCCCGAACCGTCAAATATGCGTCCCGCGCCGCTTGCAACTTCTCCGCTTGCTTAGCCTTGACTTCCTTCAATCGCTTACGTTCGGACCGGACTTCTTCTTCAAGTTGTAACTTCTTTTCCGCGTTCCTTTCCGCTTCTTCAAGAGCCGCTTCAACTTCCGTGATTTGGTCCGTTAGTTGCTTACGCTCAACCATTGCTTGCGCCGCTTTTATCACCTCCCGATACTCGGCTTTCAGGGCTTCAAGTTTTTCTTCCGCTATCTTGATTTCCTCCCGCGTAATTTCGGCCGCGTCTTTGGCTTCTTCGGCTTGGGCTTCCAATTCTTCCGGGTCCCCTTCTGGCTCCGGCAATGCGTTTAAGGTCCCCGCCAATTGTTGGGCCTTGTTACTCGCCTCCCCCGCCCTTTGTTTGGCAAACTCGGACCGGACTTCCCAACGTGTTTGGTCTAACCAATCAAGTAACAGTCCCCGCTTTTCCTTCGGAGTTGAAACCATAAAAGAGTGAATATCCCCTTGGGAAAAATAAGCCGTATTTTTATATTCCTCATGAGAAAATCCAATCAACTCAGCAATACGTTCGTTGACTTCTGCCCAGCCCGAACCTTCAAAGCCGGTAACGGATGCCGTCCCCTTGCCGTCATTAGTCCGGCTCCGGATGATTTCTATTTCCCGCCCGTCTTGCAAGACATAGATTCCCCGAACCTTCATTCCTTCCCCGGCCGCTCGGGCAGTCCGATTAATTAGCTTGCCATGATGCCGCGTCCGCGCCTTACCGAATAACAAGTATTCAATTGCTTCGACAAAGGTTGATTTGCCTGCCCTATTGCTCCGGCCAGAATCTTCTTCGGCTTCATAGCGTCCAACCAAACCGACAACCGGATTGGACTCGGGGAAAAGCAAATGCGCTTCCCGGATGATTCCGAAATTCTGGATTTCAATTTCCCTTAGAAACATGATTCAAAATTGGCGCCCGTGTTTGTAGGAACGGCCCTTGTTATATTCAACTTTCGTCACTATCGCGCCGGCAACGTTCAATCCCCTTCCGGCTGCGAAGTCGAAAATGCGTATAATGGTATCGGCTAATTCTTCTTCAACTTGACTATATCCCCGCGCTTTTTCGGATTGGGGATTACCATCCCGCAATGCTTCAAGTGTCTCTGATAACTCGCTGTGCATAAGCGCAATCATTTCAGCGTCATTTCGCTTTTGACCTTCCAATTCAGAATCCCAAAATCCATGACTGATATTGATATCATGTATATACTTTTGAACCCTCATTGTGTGTTCAGTCCATTTAATCAATTCATCTTGAGTCATTTCATTATCCATTTCAACTCCCCTTTCAAATCGCTTCTTCAAGGGCTCGGAACGCCCGTTCAATTACCGCGTCCGAGTTGCTCGGCTTGCGGACCTTGACCCAATGCTTTACCGCCTCCTTGTCCGACATAGAAGCCGAAACCAAAACGGCTTCTTTTTCATCTCGCCTAACAATTGTTGGGGTTATCTTCCTAACAAATTTGGCGCCGGCTTCAACAAGGGCAATGTTAAAATCTTCAAGGTCAACAGTTTCTTGTTGGTCTTGAGTCATTCTGATTTTCACTTTGACCCCCGCCCCTTCAATATCCTCGGGGTCAAAGTCGAAAGTAATCGGGCCGTCATGGTCAACAAAATCATATTCAAGTTGGACAAGCGGCATTGCCCCCGAGGGATGGGGGGTAACCGTCAAGTCATCTTCCCCAACGTCAATCAACAAGAAACGCTTATCCCGAATATCTCCGAAGTCCGTAACGACCGGAGCCCCAACAATCCAATGCCCCGGGTTCTTCCGGACCTTTTGCGGACGGTGAATATGCCCCGAGAAAACCCCCATTATGTCCGCTTTGAAAAGACTGTCCGGGACCTTTGCTTCAACGGGTCGCAAGATAAAATCATCATGGACTTCCGCGCCGCTCGGATTCAAATGTGTAAAGGCAATCGCGTTCCCCCGGGCTTCTTCAAATTGGTCCCCGAGTCCGGAAACGAAACCGTCAAGGTATTCGTCAATTGAAACCTTCCCCGGGATATTGGACCGGGACAGGAACGGAAGGTAAACAACCAAACTGTCATCAATCCAATCATAGTCCGGAGCAACAACCGGCTTGACTTTAGATAGGTTCAATTCCGCCAACGGGGCAAGGCTTCCATATGGGTTCCCTTCCCGGTGTATTGCATCATGGTTCCCGAGCAAAAAACGTGATTCAAACCCCGCGCCTTCCAACTTCAAAAACAGGTCAACCCAAAGACCATGAATATAACTTGAAGGGTTTGAAGTATGCCCAAGGTCCCCGCCATGAATGAAACAGTCAACCCCCTTCCCGATAGCAAAGTTGACCGCTTCATTCATTATGGAATGAATTTCGGGAGTCCGGTCAAAGCCCCCCGATTTCAAACCATAGTGGGCATCCGATATAAAAAGAATCCGCGCCATGATTACAACCCCAACAACGCTTCAAGCGTTTCCCGTTCACTCGGGTTCAACGTCCGCGTCCCAACTTCCAACGTCCGGATTTCTTCTATTACAGCGGCAACGGCAAGCTGAAAATGAAACCGGATTACCGGATCCCATACCGTTGTGGAAACCCCCAGGTCCCGAAGAAATACGTTGACCCGTTGGATATCCCCGGGGGAAAGCGTATTGAAGACCCGTTCAAGGGCTTCGTTATTCGTCCGAGTCTTCATCTTCTTCCGAGTCATCGGAAACAACGGCTTCAATCGCCGTATCATTCAATTCGGCAATCATTGAATCAACCGCTTCCGGTCGTGTTCGCAACCAATCAACGAAAGCCGCGTCCCCTTTAATACGACCGTCCGGCAAAAGGTTATGCCGCCAAATTCCCCCGGTCCCCCGAACAATCGGGGAGTTTTCCCCGCGCAACTTTGCTTCTTCTATGATTTGCTCGGCATAGTCAAAACCGATTGGGTAACCCCCGCGTCCCTGCCCCATGACGAAACGGAAGCGGTCCGCGCAAACCCCAACCTTGTTTTTTTCAATGATGCCTTGACAGATTTGAGCAACAACAACCTTTTTGCCGGAAACGGTCCGCTTCTTTGTTCCAACAACTTGAACGCGGATTACCATCGTTGAATCATAAATCAAAGACTCCCCGCCTTTGACCCGGTATTTCTTTTCAAAGATACCGGCATCCAACTTGACCTTTTCATGGGCAAGAACAACGAACAGAATCGGAAGGCTTCCAACAATAGGGGTAAGTCTATCCATCCAAACCGTGTTCATCAACGCCCGGAGCGGATAGCCCTTCCCGACTTCGGACAATTCCTTCAATTCATTTTCGGGGACAAGTTTGTTGATTGAATCAACGACGAAAAGAAGACAACGGTTCGGATGAATGTTGCCCTTGTCCCTGCCGGCCCGAAAGTTGTTGATGTATTTTTCAACCTTGGAAGTTGTTTCTTCATACGTCAACGGGGCAACATATTCCATTTGCTCGGGGTCAACCCCACAATGGGAAACAAAGGTCTTGTCAAGCGTATGTTCGGCATCAATGTAAACCCCGAAATGCGCTTGAAGTTGAAAGGAACGCATAAGCCCCAAGCAAAAAGCAGTCTTGCCCCCCTTGCTCGGACCGTGAATTGCGGCGATGCAATTCATCGGGGCGCCCCCCGTTCGGATTGCCCGATTGAATCCCGGAAGGATGGTTGGGACAATGATTGAATCCGCCTTGTCTACAAAGCGAATTGCCCCCGTTCCCTTCCCGAGTATATCCAATTCAGACTTGATATCCGGGATTGCTCCCCCTGGCAACGCGGCCCCGGACCATGACTCGGATTCCTTCCGCTCGGGCTCGGGCTTACTCCGGGGCTCCGGGCTCGGGGTCCCTGCCGGGGCTTTGGTCTTCTTCACCTTGCGGACCTTCCGGACTTTGGGCTTGGGCTTTTCGGGCTCGGGGTCAAGGTCATTGATAGAAGACCCCTTGGTAATGTTGAAATCGGGCATACGGGCTTCCTTCCGTTGGTTGGGATAGGGGAGCCCCGAAGGGCTCCCCGCGTCCCCTGGGGGCCGTTATGGGGCTTCCGGCGCATCCCCATCAAAAGGGGACTTCATCTTCATCTTCTTCAAATTCCGCGCCGCAATGGGGGCATTCCGTAGCATCGGAAGCAACCAACTTTTCACAAGCCGGGCATTCTTCCATTTCATTCCCGTCTTCATCCCCGTCTTCACCTTCATCGGACTCGGGCTCCGGAGCCGTCTTCTTCTTCGGCTTGGTTTGTTTGCTTGCCGATTTCTTTGCTTTGGGCTACAATGGGTCCGCGCCGGAAGCGGTTTCATCTTCCGAAACCAATTCATCCCCGTCCAAGAAAACCCGTTCCCCGTCCGAGTCCGAGAAAACACCTTTTTCCTTTGTATGGTTGTAACGGACAAAAGTTAGTTTGTCCCCATCTTGGGTAAAGTATTCCTTCCCCTTGACGCAATCAGTTACCTTTGTCGGTTCGGGCGCCGCGTCCGGCGCGTCTTCATCCCCGTCTTCTTCGGGCTCGGGCTCGGCAGTCCCGGCCGGCATGATTTCTTCCCCGGCAGGAATCTTGACCTTCAACCCGTCTTCATCCTTGGCAATGCCGATTTTCTTTTTGCCGTCCCATTTAACGAATTCAACGGTTTCATCTTCATAGATGTAAGACTCCCCAGGTTCCGCGTCTTCAACGTCAACCGGGGCCGGCTTGCTTGACTTCTTCTTCGGGGCTTTCGGTTTGCTCGGGGGCTTGGGCTTGGACTTCTTCGGGGGCTCGGGCTTGGACTTCTTCGGGGGCTCGGGCTCGGGCTCGGGGGCCGGCTTGGGTTTCTTGGAATTCTTGACCTCGGGCTTGCTTGCCGTCTTCTTTTTGGTCTTCTTCGGCTTACTCGGTTCCTCGGTTTCAACGTCCGTTCCAAGCAACGGGCAGTCAACAACGCACATTGCCCGGAGCAAATCGGTTGACGTTCCCGCATCCAAGTCTTGCGCGGAACCCGGGTCCGTATATTGCGTCATATCAACCGCTTCTTCATCAAACAGGTCCCGGACGGCTTCCGTCAACGGACGCTTGACCGTTCCGGCCCCATACATATCGGTTCCCCGTTCATCCTTGTCAAAGGTAACTTTGCAAGCATATGGGTTTTGCCAGGGGTCGCCTTCATCTTCCCCCAATTCTTCAATTTCTTCATCCCAAACCTTGTTTAATTTCTTGCCGGCCGAATACGGCAAAACCAAGACTTCGGGACCCTTCGGTTTCTCCCCCTTTTCGGTAACGTTGATGATACAGAAAAGGTATTCAGTCCGGGGACGCATCAACCGCTTGCGCCAATCATACCCCTTCATTCCCAACAATTCCCCCTTCAAGTATTCTTCTTCATCCCCCCCGGCAGTCTTCAAGCGCAAAACAACGTCATCCGGGTCAATGTCCGGAGTGTCATTCTTCAACCAAAGAATGAATTGATTGGTAATGTCCGAGTCCCCTTCATAGAAACGACGGATGCCCTTGATTTCTTCTTCACCGTCATCATTTTCAACAACGCGCCGGAGCGTAACGGTAACCCGCTTTTCAATCTCGGACTTCGGATGAACAAAGAAAATAACCTTTCCATCCTTGCGCCAATCCGTAAACGCGGCCCCCCGCTTTGTATCCGCTCCAAATTGCTTCCTGTCCATGATTCTTTTTCCTTCCGTTGGTTGGTTTACTTGTCGCGGCTTCCGTGCCTTTGTTCAACGAAAAGCCCCTTGCGTTTCTGAATCAACTTGCCGTAACTTTGCAAGCTGGAAAGTCTACCTTCATAGGCTTCAAACAATCGCCTTGCCGCGTCCCGCAATCGTTGGGACTTCCGCAAAACTTCCCGCGCCGCTTTATGCTCGGGGATATGTCCGGCAACCCAACGTTCAACGTCCGCAGTATAAACCCCGCCTTCCCATTTTTTATTCTTCTTCAACGTTGCGATTTCTTGCCGCGCCCGAGTAACCCAAATTCCCATCAATGCTTCATAGTCATCTTTGACCCGTTCATAATCCTCGGAAGCAACCGCGTAAATAAATCCGGCAAGGCGCATATCTTCCGGCGCGTCCCCAATCAGTTGACGCAAAACAGATTCCCCGGAAGTTTTCAAGTCCGTTTGTAATCGCTCCAATAATTTGGGGTAGACTTCCGCTATTGCCAAATGATTCAATTCATCATTCAAAACACTGTAACGGGTAGGATGGGGAGGGGCAATGGGCGCCGGCTTTTCCGGCGCGTCTTGTTGCTTCAACTTCTTCCGAATCTTTTTCAGTTTCTTGGGCATCAATCATCCCCCTCGGTATTCGCTTGATAATAGCGTTCAAAGGACATGACAGGACTTTTGCCGGATGAAGTATTCAAAAAATATCGGCGCGTCTTACCGTGTTCAACGCGGCTTTTCAAATGAAGAAGCGTCAAGGTCCCGGGCTTAATTCGCTTTGCATATGTTGTGTAATCGCTTGGCCACAATACAACGTCCCGAAAGGCGCCGGTCCAATCCTGGCAACAAATGGTCATCATACGTTGACGCTTTTTTGTCAACCTTGTTTCCGCCGAAACGATAAAAACGCAAGTCCGAAACTTCCGCTTACCCTGTTCAAAATTCTTGATTGCTTCCCTGTTTTCCAACCATGAACGGAACCCGGCAAAGGGGTCCCGCATAATAAAGGCTTCCGGGGTCCCGGGCTCGGGGCGCGTTGCTCCGGGTTCCATCAACGCCCCCAGGTCAACAACTTCCCCGGCCCCGAGTTTCCAGAATCCTATGCTATGTCCAACAACGGCAAGCAATTTTCCAACCGCAAGATTCCCGGCGCCAATGCGCCCAAGTTGGGCAACGGAAGTCCGTAGCGTTAGGGCTCCCGTGTCATCTTCAAGAATTACCTTTCCAATTCTGTTTTCGTAAGAATTTCCGTCTTCATCTTCCGAGCCCGGACCTTGGGCGCCCGGCCGGGATTCCTGATAGAATTTTACCTTTGTTACCGTCCCAACGAAGGCATGATAAATTGAAGAAAACTCCCCATCAAACAGGGATTCAAACCGGCCGATTGGTTGAAAGGTTATATGTTCGCAACGTTCCGTCAACCAATCAACGGCTTTACGGGCCGGATGAATACTCGGGGGAAGTGATACCAATTCAAGTTGATATTTTTCCCGTTCTTCCCCCGTGTATTGTCCCGCGTTCAAGTCTGCCGTCAAGGCATCTTCGGGGACCTTCAACAAGCCTTCATCTTCTACCTTGCTCCAATACTTGTCTTTAAGATGGGGCTTCTTCCGCGTCCGAATTTTCAGGATATCAATGACGTTTGCTTCAACGTGTTTCGGGTCTTCAACAAGACGGTCAAGGGCTCCGATTCTTAGGAAGGCAACAACGGCCGTTCGGTTGGCGCCGCTCCGGTCAATGAAGTCCCGAAAGGATTTGTAAGGGGCGCCGGCAACAATCTTGTCAACCGTTTTTGCCCCAACCCCTTTCACGTCAACCAAGCCGGCCCGGATGGTATTGGGCAAGTCCGGGTCAATGACGTAACTGAAACCTGAAATATTAACGTCCGGAGCCGTAACCGTTAGCCCGAGCCGTTTTGCTTCCCGGATATATAGGCGCCGCTTTTCCGCGTCCGATTCGGCTTCCAATGCCGAAGTCATAAATTCAAGGGGGTAATGAATTTTCAGATACATTGTCCAATATGAAAGGATTGAATACCCCGTTGCATGGGCTCGGTTGAAACCATATTGTCCAAACTCGGCAATCTGATTCCATAGTTTTGAAGCGGTCCGTTCGGGGACTTCAAACCGCGCCGCGCCTTCAACGAAACGGTCAAGGTAAGTCCGGCGCAAATATTCAACGCCTTTTTTCTTCCCAATGTCCTTTCGGATTCTGTCCGCTTCCCCCCAGGTAAATCCCCCAATGTCGTGAACAATTTTGATAACATCTTCCTGATAAACCATTAACCCATGGGTTGCGTCAAGGATTTCATCAAGCATCGGATGAAGGGACTTGGTTTTTTCCCCATGGCGCCGCTTGACATATTCGTCTGTTATACCAGCATTCTGGGGGCCGGGTCTAATCAAAGAAGTTGTTGCAACCAAATGGTCAAACTTGTCCGGGCGCAATCGTTTCAACAAACGGATTGCCCCAAACTGATTCATTTGCCAAACCAATTCGGTATTGCCTTCCGCAAAGTTTCGGTAAACTTCCGGGTCATCTAATTCCCCCCAATCCTCGGGTTCGATTTTCTCCCCCGTCCGTTCTTCAACCAAGTCAATGCAACGCTGGATATATTGCAAACCGTTAATTCCGAGAATATCCAACTTCAATAAACCGACCGCTTCAACTTGTCGCTTGTCCCATCCAACAAGGTATTCCCCCTTTCCCGCCTTTTGCATTTGAACAGGGACAAGGTTACGCAACGGTTCATCCGATATGACAAGACCGGCCGCGTGAACCCCGAGTTGCCGGACGTTCCCTTCAAGTTTCACGGCATGATTTACAACATGGGGCCATTTCCTTTTATACCATTGCGTTTCAGGAAACTCGGTAAACGTGTCCGCAAGGCATGAAAACGCCCGTTCATCCCCGTCCGGACGTTGAAGAACCAACTTGGTAACGGACTCCGTTTTCTGCCAAGGAACGTCATGGACCCGGCCAACGTCTTTTAATACAAGCCGGCCCTTCATCCGGCCGAAGGTTGAAATTCCGGCAACGCGGGAACGTCCGTAACGCGCTATCAAGTAACGCTTGATTCTGTCCCGCGCCGCGCCGGCAAAGTCAAGGTCAATATCCGGATAGTCAATCCGGTCCGAGTTGATGAAGCGGGAAAACGGACAAGCATATTTCACAGAATCAAGGGCAGTGATACCTAGAAGAAATGCAACAAGGGAACCCCCAACGCTTCCGCGTCCCGGCCCAACCCTGATTCCGTTGCGCCGCGCATATTTTACCAAGTCCCAAATGACAAGGAAGTAACGGGAGAAACCCAAACGGGTTATCATATCCATTTCAAACTTGACCCGTTCCGAATATACTTCCCGCAAGGGGGCTTCCCTCGGGAGCTCCCCGTCAACCCAATCAATGATTCCGGTTTTGCCCTTGCTCTTTTCATTGATACCGCGCCATTTCCAACCGTCCCGAACCAACCCCCAAAGTTTCTTGTCCGGCTCCCCGTCATACTTGTCTTCAATCTTCAACAGGGGTAAGACCCCTTTTCGGTATTCCAAAACGTCCGGTTCAATGCGTTCCGCAATGTCAACTGTTACGTCAAGGGCTCGGGTCCAAACTGCCGTATCAATTTCCGGATGAAATTTCTTGAATGACTTTTCCATTTCCGCCCGGCTTTTCAGATACAACTGATTAGTTGGATACCTGAAACGCTTTTCATCCGTAACCAAAACGGACTTGCCCCCCTGGGATTCCCGGAGCGCAAGCAAGATATCATGGGTTTCATAATCCTCGGGGTTCAAATAATGAACGTCATTGGTTGCGACCAATCCCGCGCCCGATTCCCTGGCAAGCCGAATCAACTGGGGATTCATATCAACTTGGGTATCAATGTCATTCGGTTGGATTTCAATGAAAAAGTCCGAACCGAAACAGTCAACCATTTCTTCGGACCATGACAACGCACCCTTGTAATCCCCCCGCGCAATCAGTTGACCGGGAACACCCCCCAAGCAAGCCGTCAAGACAACAACGTCCGGCGCAAGTTTTTTTAGGATAGGATAGTCAATCCGAGGGAAGTAATAGAACCCTTCGGCATGGGCCAATTCAACCGCCCGAATCAACTTCCGCCAACCCGCGTTATTCTTTGCCAAGCAAACAACATGACTCCGGCGCCGGACCCCTTGCAAGTCTTCAAGGGCTTTGACCGCTTGCCTTGCCGTCAACCCCTTATCTTTTGCTCCGGCTTTGGCAACGGCTTTGTCTTCATCGGACAACCCGCGTTTATGTCTATCGGGAACAATGTAGAATTCACAACCGACAATCGGCTTTACCCCTGCCCCCTTCAAGTCTTTGACGAAATCAAAAACCCCGTTAATGTTTCCGTGTTCCGTCATGGCATGGGCTCGGAATCCCCGGCGCCGGAGCGTTGCCCCAAGCCCCTTGACTTTGATTATTGAATCTAGGAATGAATATTCCGAGTGATTATGTAAGTGAATAAAGGGTTGGGTCCGAACCTTCAACTTCTTCGGCATAGCGTCCCTGTAATGCCCATGACGGGCCGCAAGGGGCCGGGGGTCACAATCCCCCGGCCCCGGGGTCAAACGCTTCCCAGGGCTCCCCTGGGGGACGTGCTAGGACAATTTCAGGGATTGCAGGATATCGGCCCCGGCTTCCTTATGGAAATCCTCGGGGGTCGGTTCCCTATCCGGCATACTCGGGGCATCAATCCCAACGTTAAAGTCCCGAGCAAGATGAAGGGTCCGGCCGTTGACCATACCTTCCCCCGTGGCATCCGTCATCCGGCGCCTTTCAACGGCCGTCCAATACTTAGACCATGAACAACGCGCCCGGTATTGGGCAAGCATAACAAGCCGGGCAATGTTGTCCGGGGCTCGGTTCCAAAGGTCATGTATAACGTTTCTGTTTACCGCTTTCCTTTCGTCCCCCCTGCCGGCCGTCTTGCCCCCAGCATTATCCCAATGGGACTTCAACTCGGCATAAGGAACCCAAGACCCAAGGAAGCGGTCCCAACGTTCCCCGGTAAACAACTCCCGGAGTTTGGGAGAATCCGTCCCTTCGGAGTTGCGCCAAAACGGCTTGTTACTCGGGGAGTAAAGCCCCCCGTTTTGAACAACGGTATCAACGGCAAGTAACATCAACCGTTGAAAAGGAATGCCCCTTGTATCCCAGGAATCAACGCCCGGAAGGTCCATAACGATTCGCTTGGCAATGGACCAAATAACCTTGTCAAAATATTTGCACTGGGCTTGAATTCCGTAAGGGGAACCAAACCATTTTGCAATTTCTTCATCAATGGTCATTTTGTCCGACTTGTAATACTTATCCGCAAGTTTCTTGTTACCCCCTAGTTTCAGGATTCGCAAACAAGACCCATGACGGTTTGCTTGCATAACCCCATAGTTTGCCCCTGCACCGTCCGCAATCTTTGAAGCCCGGCCGAAGGCATTATGGGAACCCGCGATTTCATAGAACGCAATAACTTCCATGATTCGCTTTTTCAAACCCGGTTCCCATCCTTGCGCGGTTGCTTGTGTCAACAACTCGGTTGACGTTTCCGGACCAATGATTCCGTCCGGTCTTGAATTGAAGTTGTCTTGAAAGTTTTTGACTGCCGTTGCCGAGCCCTTCCCATATATGCCGTCAATACGCTTGTCATAGTAACCCAATTCCTTCAAGCCAAGTTGATAGGAAAATACGGCCGGGCGCCGCGTCCAAACTTCCATCCATACCGGGGACAACATAGAAACTTCCCGCGCCATGATTCAAGCCCTTCCTGCCGGGTCATTCCCGGCCGTTGGTCAATTGGGTTCAACCCCGTTTTCTTCCAACCAATTCAAGACCCAAGCGGCAACGTCATTGACGGAAGCCCCTTGGACAACAGTTTCAGAAATGCTTTCCATTACGGAAACTACAAGGTCAACATGGGATTGATTCAACCCGTAGTAAAGCAATGAAGCCGCCCGAGTTGGAATATCGTACAATTCCCCCGTTAGGAAGTAATTGATTTCCATATCGGCCGCGTATGCTTTCGCTTCAAAGTCTGCCCGAGCGGACCGGCTTACAACGTAATCAACGCAGAATTCAACCGGCCCGTCTTCATACTGTTCACAATGTACCAATTCATGCGTCAAAATCATTACCTGGGATTCAAGGTCCCAACCCCCATCTTCAACGCCAATGTCAAAGGGCCGGTAAATGGTCCGGCCGATTGTTGTCGTGAACCGTTCAAGGAAGTCTTCTTTGTCTAGGACTCCGATACCGTCAAGGAATCCCCCAACCGCTTCCATGAAATCCGAATCTTCTTTGTCAACGGACTTTGCCCCGAAATGGTCAAGGGCTTCCGCCCATAACTTGCGGACTAATTCAGGGGTAATCATTTCTTCACCGTTGCCTTGCAACCGCATTTGACCTTCCCGCCTTCAAGACGGCAACAACAATTGAACGGTGTTTTTGTCCGCTTCAACTTGGAACAGTCTTGAACCCGAGTCCATTTCTTATCCGGTCTGCAAATTTCAACGGTCATTCCGTTGCACCGTTGCGCCCCCGGCCGGCATGGATTACAAGCGGCAAGCAACGCGGTTGTCCCCAGGGCAATCAATAGGGCTTTCATCGGCTCCCCCCTTTCGTTGTTGCAACCGTCCGAGTCCGAGGAACAGGGGCCGGAGTCCGAGGCCGGATAGCAAGGGCTCGGACCTTTGCATCAAAGGCTTTCGTTTGTCTTTGAACAATGCCATATCTTCGGCATAGGCGTTTGACGTAATACGTCAAGGGTCGCTTTGAACCCGTATTGTAATGACCGTATTGATACAATTTCAATTGCGTTTCCCGTGGTAACTTACAACCCGGAATCAATCGGGGCTTGATTCCTCGCTTGTTTGCGTTATTGATATGGGCTCGGATTTCATAAGCGGCAACATATGTCCCAAGGATATAGTCCCGCAATTCGGGAATTGAAAACCGACCAATCTTCCGGCGCCGGTCTGCAATGCTTTGGTCTTGACAGGTCCCCCGCTTCATTCCGCGCAACCAACGGGAACGCAACCAACGGGGAAGCATCTTCGGGGGCTTGCATCCCCGCAACGATTTCCGCGCCGCAATGACAGGACTATCCAGGGGAATCAATTGCCAAACCCCAACTTCCGCTGCCCGTCTTGTCCCCGGAATTCCCTTTGCCCATGGTAGGAAGTTGCTTTCTGTCCAAGCAACGGCAACCAAAGCAATCGGGTCTAACTTGCGCCGCTTTGCTTCAATCAGAATTCGGGAAGCATACCAACGGGCAAACTCCCCCCGGAAGGAAACGCGCCGAAACTTGGGGGCAATGCGTTGAATTGAAGCCGCCAACGCGGCTTCGCTCGGGACGTGGTTTGAAACGGTTTGCCCTTGAAGGGCAATCAAAAGAGTCATTACTTGCAGCATTCCTTTTTCCTTTCGTTACAGGTCTAACTTGCCCATGACTTCCCGCAAAAGGTCCGGCAGGGTTTCGGCTTCATCGGTCAAGAATTCATTGACCATTGCCGGAAGGGCTTGCCGCGCCGCTCGGACTTCTTCTAGGTAGCATGGAAGTATGACCGTAACGTTTACCCTGGCAATCAAAAATTTTGCAAGTTGAATCGGCAATGATTTTTCAAGACCAATTCGCGCCGGCTCGGTAATGAATTCATGGATAGCTATCAAGTCCGTTGCAATATCCCCGCCCAATTCTTTCCCACGTTCTTCAATCGTCCGAGTAACCCAAACCCGGGCTTCCCTTTTGATTGGTTTTGCTTCGGGCTTTGCCCCCTTGGTTTTCAGTTTCTTAGGCATTGCGCGGTTTCCTCGGTTTGCTCGGTTTGCTCGGGGGCTTTGGCTTTTCCTTTTGTCGTTTAGGTTTTGACTCGACTTTTGACTTTATCTTGGATACTTGCTTTTTCTTCTTCTTTGAATCGGACTGTTCCCGTTTTAGAATAACGGTCTGTTTCAGTATCCCAACAACTTCTTCAACTTCATCCAATGATTCAAGCGCAAGACGGCTTTTCATGTTTTTGATTGGGGCTTCAAGGTCAATAACAATTCCGTTGGGGTCTTCATAATCCCCCGCTTCAAACGGCAAATGAATCCGAACGGAAAAGGTCCCGAGAAAACAACGGGCAAACATCCCCCAATGACACCATAAAGAAGTGACCGATTTCTTATAACGGATATAATCTTGTGATATCCCCAGAACCCCAACCATCCGGGCTAAAAGTTTGGTTCCCGCAATTCTGATTTCATCCTTGGGCAACCGGCCGCGCCGCGCCCCTCGGTATAACTCCCCCGGAATTCCCTTTGCCTTGTTGGTCAAATCGGGTTCGGGTTCTTCTTCATCGGACAAAACCGCGCCGCAAAAGGGACAAAAATCTATATCCGGAAGGTCCCCCCCGCAAGACTCACATTCAAATTCAATTTCCAATCCGTCAACTGCAAACCGTTCATGTATTGCAGCAACGGCTTCTTCTTTGTCATCAACCGAATCAGGGTCCAAACCAAGCCGAACCATTGACCGGGCAAGCGTTTTGAATTTTAACTTTTGCAAAAACTCGGACGTTCCCATTTCATCCCGCCAATACTTCCCGGTATTTCTTAAAAGCCCGGGTCCGTTGTTTCAACTGATAGATTGTTACCCGGGCAGATTCAGGGGAAGCGGCAAGCCCCCTTTGACTGATTCCGGAGTATGCTTCCCGAGCCGTTGCCCCTTCAAGAATGCGCCCAACAAACTCCCTGATTTTTTCGTTGCGCTCCCGGTCAAGACAAGTCCGGACCCGTTCAACCGCTTCTTTTGAGGCAACCAACGTTTCAGGGTTCGGGTTTGCCGCGTCAACAAAAACCGGGGACTTGTCCGATTCTAAGAAGTCGGAAGCATGAATTACGGCAAGGGGGGTCCGCTTCAATTGGAATTGATGCCGCAAGAAATTCAACATATAACCCCGGATAATACCGGATAAGAATGACCGGATATCCTGCAACGGTTCCATCAAATAACCGTGTTCCCCCCGGCAATGTTCCGAGTATGGATTGACCCTTTCAAATCGCTCCCCGCAATCAGGGCAGATATAACGGTATTTCGGCAAGTATTCAACAACCGCAATCAAACCTTCCTGAATAAAATCATTCATATCAATAGTTGTGAACGGATAGTTACTTGCCAACTTTCCGGCATACGGCCGAAGGTCAACTTGAAGTTTCGCGCATAGCCTGTTTATATCCCTTTGCCTTCCGCTTGTATGCGCTCGGACTAATTCCGGATATGAAGTATGAAAAAAATTGTTCCCGTTGTTCTTCCGCATTTCAATCCCGATTGCACGGATTAACCCGTGGTAAACGCTTGTATTTTCTGAATCCGATTGAACCCCTAACGCTCGGACAGGATAGCATAAGGGGTCCCGAATTGTAAGAATTTTTTGCATGGGGTCCGTATCCACAAATTCAGTATTCATTTCAACGCCTTATAGTGTAATTGACCCGTGTAAGAATGCGGCTTTTATGTAGGGGCTCCGGCGCCCGTAGTGACTCCCCGGCCGCGTCCGGGTCTGCCCGTCCCCAATCGTCAAGGTCCATACCCCTCGGGGGCTCGGCAATCAAAAGCCGATGGTTCCGCAACAATTCCTTTGCAGTTGGAACCAATGAACGCGCCTTACCTTTCATATCCGGAACAATCACAACGGTTTGAAAGGGACGCAATAACAGGGCTTGCGCTTTGTGAACAATCGGACCGTCCGTTGCGAAAATATTACGGCTTTCAGGGACGTTGTAAGAATCCAACAAACGTTCCCCCGTTAGCGCGTCAAAGATTCCTTCAACCAAATAACACAAGTCATATAATTTGTTAGCTTTTTCCAAACCCCAAAGCGTTGTTGCAATGGTTCCTTTTTTCCTAGCATAAAGCCCCTTCGGTTCCCGATTACCTATACTTCTAGCATAAAAATTCACAATGGACAATCCGGAGCGTATTGGGAACACAACGCGCCCCCGGTATCGGTCCCGGCCCATACGGACCCCCCGCGCCGCTATTTGCTCGGGCAAGACCCCCCGGCCGGTCAAGTATCGGAAACCGGCCGTATCGGGTTTCAGGGGCTTCATACGGGCATATAAAGCGGCCGGGTCTTCTTCCCCCTTGTCCCGGACTCCGGACCCCCCGCGCCGCAATAGGCGCCGCTTGACGGTCAATTCAAGGGCCGCTTCTTCGGTTGCTTCAACCCCGGCAAACTGTTCCAACCATCCCAGGGCTTCCCCGTAGCGTTGAAGCCCGAGCATATCCCGGGTCAAAGTGACAACGTTGCCCGAGCCCCCTTCCCCGGACTCCCGGCAAACAAAGCAAGAATGAAGCCCCCAACGCCCCCCGTCCGGGTCCGTATTGATAGACCAATGACGTTTACTGTCATCATGGAACGGACAAGCGGCCCATATTTCCGAACCTTGAACGGACAGGTTTTTGACCCCCAATTCCCCCAACAAATCTTCAACGTCCAAGACTTCCCGTAACGCTTCAATTCTAACTTCCGGGTCAAGCCCGAATAAAACGCGCCGCTTTTCCGCCTTGCTAGTCATAGTCTTCAACGCCCGTCCAATTCCGCAATTCTTCCCCAACGCGCCCAATATGACCTTCAAACTTGAAGTAATGCCAATTCAAACGCCCCCCGCGTCTTTGCTTCATAATCCCTACTTCTAAAACATCTTCAGGCATTTCGGGATTGTAATAACATTCCCTGTATAAACCAACGCACAAATCCGCAACTTCTTCATATGCTCCCGAGTTTTTCAAATCTTCCAACGTTGGTCTTTTGTCCTGCCGCTTTTCAACCCCCCGCTTGGTTTGATGTATCAACATTGCATGGGTATCACAATCCTTGGCAAGTTGTTGGGTCTTGTCCAAGTATGCCGCAATAACCTTTTGTTCCTTTTCGGGGCATAGCTTTTCCCAAAGGTCAAAGATGCAAACCGCGTAACCCCCTTCATTGATTATCCGGGGCAGTTGTTCAAATGTGAATCCCTCGGTATAGAAGCAAAGCCTTTCATTTTCGGTAATGGCAAAAGCCGCGTCATTGACTTGTTCCAATTCATCCCGGGTCATTTCATGGGGGGACTTGATAAGCCGGTCAAGATGAATTCCTGTCCGAAGGGAAACCATCCCATCCATTGTTGATACTTCCCCCATTTCAATCGGCAGATACAAAACCGGGATTCCGTATCGGTTGGCAACCCTGTCCGCTATGTTCCAAGCAAAGGTTGACTTCCCGATTGAAGGTCTTGCCGTCCAAACGGATAACTTCTTCCGGGCAAGCCCTTCCGTCAAGGATTCGTCAAGCCAATTGTACCCCGTAGGAACAAAGTTGCTTGCCTTCCTTCGGGCTTTCAAGTCTGCTAGGTAATGCCTATAAAGTTGGTATCCACTTTTGACACCCCCCCGAACCTTCCGGGCAACTTCCCGTTGAACGGCTTGGGCAACTTCCGAAATTTGGTCAAGGCTTGCGCTCGGGTCTTCACTCAAATCAACCAAGTCTTGAAGCGGCCCAACCCGAAGGGCAAACTTGACCGAATCCTGCCGGAGCCGTTCAAGGTGAAATTCAAGATTCTTCGGGGGCTCGGCATAGGCTTCCAACAACTCGGAAACATAACGCCTTCCCCCGTATTCCTTGCGCCGGCCCAACTGTTCCAAGACTTCAAGGTCAAAGTTCAACCGTTGGAATGCCATATCCCGAAGGATGCCGAACAAAGTTTGATGCCGTTTACCTATGAAAATATCAGGGTCCAACGCGGAAGCAAGGTCCCGCATGATAACCCGGTCATTCATCATTGACGCAATTATCAATTGTTCATTTGCAACGTTGACCGGGACTTCAACGGTTGCCCGTCCGACCGGCTTTGAATCCTGTTTAGTCATCGTAAGAATACCCCCAGGGATGCCATTTCCCTTTTTGCTTCTTCTTCCCCTTTGCCGGCTTGACATTCCGAACCTTGAATTTGTCAAGGAAAAAATTGCCGGTTACTCGGAAGATTTGGTTTGCTGAAATTGGGGTATCCATCCAACCCGCGTTTTCCGGAAGAAAAGTCCCGAACAACCAATCAATATATTCTTTTAACTGAATCCCGTTGCCCTTAAACGTCCGGCCCGAGTCCCGGAAGCGTTCCATTTGAAACCCCGTTGTCCAATAGATATCAAGCCCCCCCTTAGTCCGCTCCCGGGACTTTGCAATTGTTCTGTGTAAAGTTTGGTCAACAAAGTTGGGGTCTTCTTCGTCATAAAATTCCCGCCAATTGTGCAACCAATAACCAACCCAATCAAGCGGTCCCCAACGGTTCGGCTTTGGTTTCTGTTTCCAATCCATGACACCCGGATTTTCACTAGGATTTTTCAGGTAAGTCTTGTATCTGCCCCCGTGCCCATACCGGCGTTTTGTTTCGGCCGTCAAATCATCGGACAGGGAAGCCCGGGGACTCGGTTTCGCTTCTAGTTTTTTTCCGTTGCCGTCCGTTGCCAGTTTTACTTTCAGTTTTTTTCGGCGCCGCTTGGCAACCCGAGGGGTCGGAAGGGCTTGGGGCTCGGCAGTCCCGGCCGCAATTGTAAGACTTTCGGCCGGTAAGATTCCCCCGTTTCCCGGCAAGCCTTCCAAATCGCTTTGTTTTCCATTGCAACCGGACCCCTTCAACTTTTTGACTTTCGATTTATGAACGGTCTTATTATCCCGGCTTTCAATTGATTGATTGTCACCGGATGAAGTATTATAAATCCCTTCGGGATTTATTAGTCTACTCTGATTCTCTTTACTATCTTCCTTCCCTTCCTTTTCATCCTTGCCCTTGCCATGGGGTATGGGTAGGACGGGGAACCAACGGGAAGGTTCACCCGGAAGCCCCGAGGGTTCTTCCCTGGCAAGGTCCCGCGCCGCAAGGCGTTCAAGCGTATTTTCGCAACTAATAACCCCAAGCCCGGTCAACTCCCGTAATTCAACAAGGTTCAAACCCATTGGGCCGGACGCAACCAACCAAGTTGGGACTGCTAGAAACTTGGGCCGGATATGCTCGGCACAAGACAAAACAAAGCGGATTTCCCGGGGAAGGTCCGGGTTCTCCCGGATGCTATCCCTTTGGACGTATTTTTTTCCGCTTGCGCGTCTTGGCATGGATAACAACTTTGTTGAATCGCTTTGACAAGGAACGTTCATCCTTGGTAAATGCGTCAATGTTTGTGTCGTGAAAGTAGTATAATCTTCCGATTTCCTTTCCGGTAAACAACCGCGCCAAACGTCCCGCTTGTTGTTCAAGTTGTCCGGGGTTCCCCGCGTTTCTATAGGTAATGAACCCGGCATCAACGGCCGGCATGTTGATTCCCTCATCCAAGACCGTTCCAATTGCAATCCGGACCTTCCTTGCTTTCAATCTTTGAAGGTCCCTTTTGATTCGCTTTGCTTCCCCGGCTTTGCCTTTTGTTCCCCAGAAAACAACGCATTCCAAACCAATTTTTTTCAAGCGTTCCGCCCAAAGTTGGCAATGCTCCCGACGCTTTGCAAAAATAATACACGTTGAACCCTTGTTATATTCGCGCCGAACCCAACTATAAATCAGGTTGTTCCTGTCCGAGTCCCCCGCAATTGCATCAAGATACTCGGGGAAATCCTTGCGTTCCATTTCCAATTCATCGGCCGCTTCCCGCCTTTCCTTTGCTGTCAAATCATCATAGTCTGTAAAAGATGTTTCATAATAATCCCTTAAAGCCGCTTCATTCCTATAATCATAGTTGAAGTCCGTATGAACAACATGCAATTCAATTTCTGTTGTGTATCCAAGGTCAACCAATTCTTGCCGGCCAATACTGAAAACGATTTCCCCGAATAGGTCATGGGTCAAAAAGTGTTTCAGGTCTTGCCGCTTGATTGTTGCAGATACCCCAACGCGGAAACGTGCATCAAATGAATCAACGCATTCAAGGAAGGTCCGCGCCGCGTAATGATGGACTTCATCGGCCGCAAGGAAATCAAAATAATCCTTCAATTGGTCTATCTTGTTTCGGGCCGTTTGTTGCATCATAACAGTAATACGCGGACCCAACTTGAATTTGCCGAGTCCAACGCGCCCAATTTCCTTGGACGGAATATGAAGGCTTGATTGTATCCTTTCAACCCATTGGTTAAATAGGTTCCGGTCATGGACTAGAACCCCGGCGCGTCCCCCCGCCCGAGCAATAGCGCAACAAAGAATTTCAGTTTTGCCGGAAGCCGGAGCCCCTTGAATCAAGCAAGTTTCCGCTTGAAGGATTTTTGAAACGGCTTCTTCCTGATACGGCCGGAGCGAAAATCCCGGGTTAAAGTTGAAGTCAACCGGGTTCGCTTCAAGGCGCCGGTCAATAACTTTATATTCCGCGCCAAACTCCCCCAGGATATCAACCAACTTTTGCAACCCGCCCCTTGGGACAGTTAGGAACCGGCCGTTTTCTTCAACCCGGAAGGTCCCGATGACTCGGGGAATGTTCCCGGTATAGTACCCCATATTACGCTTCCGGAAATAATCCGGGTTGTTGTATCGGAAAGCCGCTTTTATCGGGGTCAACGCCCCTTTGGGTAACTTGGACTTAACAAGCCGAATCCGACTATCAACAATCAAACGCATTGCGGACGCACCTATCCGGTTGACTCCCCGAGTCCCGGCCCTTCCCTAGTCGGATTCAGGCTTTGGGTTTTTGTCCCCGTCCGGCTCCCCCCTGGGGGCTTCTTCGGCCGTTTCGGGCTCGGAAGGGGTAGGGGTCCCCGGTTCGGCTTCCGCGTCCCCAGGGGCTTCCTGGGGACTCCCCTCGGGGCTCGGGACGGGGGCAAGGTTCGCAACTGCCCCCGGGACTTCCGGAATGGGGGCTTGCCTCTGGGATTGCATATAGGCAAGGTAAGTCCGGGCCGTTGCCTGGAATGCCCCAACGTCTTGGGTCAAGGCGTCTTGGGCTTCCGCAAGGTCCGCTTTCAAGCGGTCAACCCTGCTTTGGGTTTGTTCGATACCCATTGACAAACGCCCGATTTCACTACGGATATGGGAAGAAAAAGGGTCCAATTCTGCCGGCTTTGACTGCCCCAAGACAAGCAACGCGGCCCTTTCCTTTTCAGACAATTGCGGTTTCATTTGTTCACTTTCCTCGGTTGTTGACGGATAGCCCAACGTTATCCGGCAGGGTTCCCCCCGGTAACACTATTTGGAAACGCTTTGCCAAGCGTAAACGGAAAGCCCCGTAATCAAAGCACAAATCAGAAAACCCATAGAAAACGTGAATATGGGTTGCCGACACCAAGGGGTTTTATTTGCCCGGTTTAATTGCCCGAGTAGGAAGGTCCGTTGTTGTTCCTTTGCTTGGGTTTCTAATTGTAATTTTGCCCGAGCCGTTTGAAGGTCAATCTTATAGGTCCGGGTTTCTTGTTGGCATTGAAGTTGCATCTTGCGCTTCAAGAAATCCAATTCAACCGTAAGCCTTGCTTGAAACGCTTTGGTCCGAGCAACAAGCAAGGCATGGGCTTGGATATCATAAATTACCCCGTCAAAAGGCGCCGCTTGCCCCTTGCGGATTTGCTGAATCTGTCCCGCGTTACTCGGGGCCGGGGCCGCTCGGGCTATCATCGGAGCCAATACCAAGCAAGCCGCGCATATAATCGACCCCGCTTGAAGGGTCTTGCTTTGCTTTTTCATACGCTTCTTTTTCCTTTCCCTTCAACGCTTCAAGTTGTTCCTTGTGCGTTGCTTCAAGCAACTTCATTTCAGTTACCACTTTTGCCGCTTCCGCATTCTTCCTGGCAACCGCTTCTTCAACGGCTTTCGCTTTCGCTTTTCGCAATTCATCTTCCATATCCCGCAAGCGCAACTTTGCTTCCGCCAAATTCGCGGGTTGCTTCTTCCGGACAAGGAAGTAAATTAGGATGCCAACCATTGCGACAAACATAAGAATCCATCCGAGCCAACTATACCACGGCATAGACTTATCCCCTTTTCGGTTGTTGGAAATTGTGAAAGGTAGGAATCAAACCCTTTGCCCAAGCAACTCGGACAACAGGTTTTTCATTTGCGTCAAGACGTAAAGTTGCCGGTTCGGACTATCCGGAACAACCGCGTTGGGATTGTCGCAAGCATATTGACTTGCCAACGCAAGGAATGTTTCAATCTTCTTTCGGTATTTTTCCGGTAACCAAGTTGCTAGTTTGGTCAACAAGCAAACGCCTTTTTTGATTGGCGTGATATAGTCAACGGGTTGACCGGCTTGTTTCTGTTCTTCCGCCTTGACTGCCGATGAAGCAAGGGAAAGGGCTTCTTCAAGTTGCGGTTTCAACTTGTCAACCGCTTCAACCATTTCTGCCGTCTTGGCGTAACACTTTTTGAAGGCTTCCGAAGTTTCCGGCCCGAGTTTCAAGCAAGCCGCTTTGTTTTCCCTTTCGATTTTCGCAACGATGACTTCAAGGGAATTGACCCCCGTTTGCAAAACCGAAATTGTAATCTTGGCAATTTCCGTTTTCGGAAGTCCGGGACAACCAAGGAACGAAAGGGCAACCGTCAAGGCAAGAATGGTTTGAAAACGCTTCATTTTTCTTCCCCGTTGCCGTTCTTCTTTTCGGATTGTTGCTTGCGTTCTTCAATGACGGCTTTGACCTTTGCTTCCTGTTCCGGGGACAACTCCCCGAACCGAGCAACAACGGCTTTCAAGGCTTGAGCCAATGCGTCATCCCAAAGGGCAGGGGTCTTTTCGGCATATGCTTCAAAACCGTTGGCAACCTTGTCCGCAATAACCAAGATTCCCTTTTCCTTCATCCATTTTGCCCAAGACTGTTTGAACCAACCGAGCCCCAATACAAACAACAGAACCGGCAACGCAACTTCAGAAATCCAGAATGAAGCGGTTTTCCATTTCGGGGCCGGGGTTGCCGTCTTGGGCTTGTCCGGGACAGGGACGGGCGCCATTGCGGCCGGGGTAGGTTTGGCCGTTGCCGGGGCTTCCGAGCCCATAGCGGCCGGCATGGGCGCCGGAGCCGGGGTCATAGCGGCCGGCATCGGAGCCGGAACGGGGCTCGGGGTCATTGTAGGGACAACGGCCGGCATAGGCGCCGGCATTGCGGCCGGAGCCGGAGTCATAGCAGGGGCCGGCATTGGCGCCGGTTGCGCGTTTACCGGAACCGCGCCGAAGATGAACGCGGCAACCAAGATGAATCCGAAAATGTGTCTTTTCATTTCTTCCCTTCCTTCCGTTTGTTGGCCTATCGGCCGTAAAGCAAGCAATTTCCAAGGGCAGTCACATCCATTACGCTTGAAGCCCAATATACCCTGTCCGTTCCGGTTGCGCCGGTTGGGGATGAAGATTCCAGTTTAACAAAATAGTCATAACTGCCATTGTAAATTGTATTGTCTACCGTGCAATTATAGAAAGGGGTTTGGGTTACACCATCGCCCCCGGACCAACGGACGGCCGGACCCCCAAGCAACGTTGCACTTGAACCGGACATATGGGATTGACGGTAAACGGCAAAGCCCATTGATGCGCTGCTATTTAACCCAACCATCGGCTTCCCGCGTATAAAAACGCCTTCAAGCGTAACCCCGTCCGGAAGGTCAAGCGGGAATTGCCAATACTCCCGTTGTCCGGTTGTAACGGTACACTCAATTCCGCGATTGTCGGAAGTGTTAATCTTCCAAGCGGAAGTGAAACTTGCATGGGTAAAAGAAGCATGACCGGCAACAAGGCTTTGGGCTCGGTTCGTTCCCGTAATCGGACCGGATTGGGGGTAAATAAAGTTTCCTGGGAATGCCCCTTCAACTTCAATCTTTCGCGTCCCGCCAATAACTGAAAGAACGTCAATCTTGGCAAGGTCCCCCGTGTAAAGGGATGTATCAATTTGGTCCCATTGAACAAGGTTACCGAGGGTAAAGGGGGACTTGGTTGTCAATGCTCGGGCAAAGGTAACGCCCCCGTCCCGAATTGCAAACATGGGTTCGTCAACATTGGTAAACCATGCCGCAAAATTCCAATCTGTTGAACCTATTAAATCGTCCGTATGGTGGGCATATCTGATTCCCCCCATCCGTTTTTGTGGGGAAAGCAAATTGACAAGGAAAGCGTCCGAAGAACCAACGAAACTATCGTTATTGATTGCCCCTTGGAAAACCCCACCATAAAAACGGCATTTGCCAGTAATACCAGGGTTGAAAATCGGAACCGTTCCATCAACTTTTTCAAATCTGATTCGGTTGGTTGAAACCTTTTGCGTTGCGAAATAAACCCCCGAGTTGTATTCAAACGGAGCATCAACTTCAATTTCACAAAGAACGGTATTCGGATTTGACGAAACCTGAAAGGGCATATTGGTATTGTCAAAACCGACCCTTGTAAATTCTAGGGTATCCGCTCCCGTGTAATAAATGAAGTCTTCTTCGAACTCGAAATCACCGGACGAATCCCAAAGCGGAATTCTGTAAGTGAACCCAAGTTGGAAAGGCGGAATATCCGCGCCCGTTTTCCCCCAATGCGCTCCCCGATAATCAAAACCCCATTCTGTTCGGGTTTCTGCCGGGGTCCAATCGGAACCGAAGTTACCTGTTAGTTTGTCGGAAGTCCATTGGGCATGACCAATTGTATCAGTTTGCCCGGTTCTAGTATAAGAACCCTTGATACCGCCCCCCATCAACCGGAATCTTCCCGCGTAAAACTCCCCCCAGGAATTTTGATTCCCGGAATCATCCCGGTTTGTAAATTGAATATACTTTGTTCTTCCGGGGTCAACGATTTCACCATAAGCGTTAATGCTAAAACCATTGGCCCAAGCCGGGAATCCGAAGAAATGCGCCCCCAAATCCCCATAACTTCCGGACCCAATCCAATCGGGTTGGAATGACCCAACTAGGGGCGCCACAATTTGAATATTTCCCCCTGTTCCTGCCGGAAAAACAACAGGGGAAAAATCAGCATTCATAATATCAAACGTGTTTACTGTTACGCCGGAGCCCGAAGCATAATACCAACCGTCAAGGGCTCCCCCCGTTGTTCCGGTAATCTTGCAAAGAATCCCGTCCCCAGTGAACCAAGGGGTAAATTTGGTTAATAGGTCAACTCCGACCCTAGTCAATTGAACCGTTGCCGTTCCGGACAATCCGGTAAACGCTTCCGTTGCCTCAAGGTCCCCGCCCGTTCCATCTGTCAATGAAAGGTAATGACTCCAACCCCCGGAAAGTCCGGCCCCCCCGTGGTAACCGGAAAGCACGGTTGCCCCCTTGGAAAAGAACGCGCCCCCTTGACTCAATTGGTCAATACGGAAGGCTTCATTGATTGAATCTTCCGCGCCGGAAACGGTTGCGCTTTGCTTGAAGCGGACCGCTTCCTTGTCCGCAAAAATTGTCCGGCCCGGGGCAGGGTCATCCGGGCTATTCGCTCGGTATGCCCGGTCAAGGGAAATCAGGAACACGGGACGTTGACCGGAAATGTCAAAAACAGTTGGGGCCGTTCCCGCGCCGGCTCCGATTACCTTTCCGATAAAGGCATAGTTGTTGTCCGTTGAAATGTCCGTATTCCGGAACCAAGAAACGCCCGGAATCAAAACCTGATAATCCAGGGCATCCAAGGAAATCGTAAACTCGGGCGCGGTTTGTCCAAGCGGACCTTGACTCGGGGAGTATGGGATATCAACATAATTGATTCCGGCCGCATACCCTACGGTTCCCGTATAATAGGCAATGGAATCATCCGGGGAAACCGGGTTGTTCAACCAAACGATTGCCGGACCCCTGCTATGGTCAACCCCGTTTTCAAGGATGCCGTCAATTTCAAGACGGATATACGTTCCGTTATCCGTAACGTTGTCCGGCGTTCCCTTTTCCCCAATTGTGTCTTGGAACCAAGGGTATTCGGGTTCCGAAGAACGCGGGTTGCGTTCAACGTCATCCGGCTTTTCTTGATACCGAATCCCAACGTAATAATCAACGCCCAAAGCATTTTCAAAATACGCGGTAATCGGGGAACCGAAAAGGGAAGCGTAAACCCCAAGGTCAATGATATGCCCGAAACCATCCATGACCCTATCTTCAAGGGTCAAGTCAAGTCCGAAAACGTCTTGCCCTGGAAATGGTCCGGTCAACCCAATGGTTTCGTCCCCGAGGATTCCCGATTGCAGGAAAGCGGCCTGGGTTGTATCATTGATTTTGTCATCTAAAAAGCGGAAGAAGTGAAGGTCCCATGCCTCTTGTGGCATGTTCCGCTTGTTATAGATATTCGCTCTTTTGTCACCCGTAGGCATTGCGTTTGCTCCGTTCTATGGGTTGGGACCAACCCGGGAAATGTCCAAGGGGTATTCCCATAACTCGGTTTCTTCAATCCAGACTTCGGAATTGGGACCGGAAGCAAGGGCAATGTTGCCGCTTGTAAATCCCGGCCCAACAATTGTTCCATCAATAAATAAATTACCGTCAACAAAAACCCGGACCCTTACGTCCCCCGAAGTATGGTTGTACGTTTCAACCATATAGCTCCAATACGTTTCCGGGTTCAATGACGGATGCGTGGCAACTCCGATGGTTGTTAATACCCCGCCAATGATACTATGCAACGTAACTATCCCCGTCCCGAATCCAGTGTATTGGATTGCAATTTGAAAATAATTGTTTTCATCTTGCCAGTAAAACGGAAAAGCAAAATCCCCGGTTGCCGAACCCAACGCGGCTTTAACCTTCCATTGGAACGTTTCCCAATCGGCCGTTGGTCTTGTGCAAATCAAACCGCCCCATTGCGCCGAAGAAGTAAGGGTCAACTTTCCGTCCGCAACAATCGCGGAATCAAGCGAAAACGGGGACGCGGTTATTTCTTCCCATTGCCCCAAGTCATTCGGGGTTTGGAATAGGTCCATGAAATCGACATAAACAACGTTGAAGCGTTCACTTGACGGCCGTTGAAGGTCAAGCAACTTTTCAAGCAACTCCCGGTCAAGTTCCCCTTGTCCTGTTTTTTCGTCAACAACTCGGACTTCCGTTAGGTATTCATCATAAGGGAATGCAATGAACCATGAAAGGGAATTGTCCCCCCTGGGGAACCAATCCCCAATATCAACATACCAAATTTCCGCGTTGATATCCACGTCAACAATTTCATAAAGTCCGTTCAAACTCGGACTTCCCGTGTCATCAAAGATAACAATGAATCCCCCAATATCATCCGTCTTGGGAAGTTGGGACAAACTTGAAAACGTATAAGGGGTAGAATCAAACCGCGTAATTCCGTCAAACCCGGAGCGGAAGAAGTTGCGGGTTTTCACGGAAATCATGTTGGGGTCTGTATTCCGCAAGTCTTCTTCAATGCGCGTTTCCCCAACGATAAAACGGAAGTCAAAAAAGTCCCGAACCTTGAAGCGGTTGCCGGTTACCATTCGGATTGCGGCTTCAACGCCGGAGTCCAACCAACGTTTCCGCCAGAATTCAATTGCCCTGGAAATGATGCGCCGCAATTGTTCTTCGGTTGCCGTCCCAAGAATATCAATCAGGTCCGAACCGAACCCAACCAACCGGGCAAGGGAACGCAGGTAAGGTTCTTCGATTTCCTCGGGGTCATATAGGGTATTCAGGTTTGACCCTGCCCTATACATATTGAACCAAACTTCTTCCGGCCCGAGCAAGAAACGTTCAAGCAACCGCGTCCCGCCGATTGCCCTGTTTTGGTCCCGGTCCCGCAACGCCCGAATGATGAAGCGGTAAATGATGAACGGGAAATTCTCAAGGTCCCCGGCCGTTGGCCGATACCCCAGGAAGGCGTCAACAATCGGGGTCAATTCCCCATATTGATATCCAGGGTCCCCGACCCCCGGACTCGGACCCGGGGGGTTGACAGGGGGAACAATGGGGGGAGTAGGGGAAAACGGATTCCCGAACCAATACCAAAGGGAGATATCCCCGAAATCATCTTGGGCCGCAAGGTTACCCCCGGCATTGTAGGGGTCAAGAATAATTGCGGGATAGTCTGCCATTTTTTACGCTCCGGGCTCGGTTCGCTTCTTCTTACAATAGGGGGTCAACCGCCGAACCCCAAGGGACCCCCATTTCCCCGATTACCATAAGGTCCCCGCCTTCCAATGTGTCCCCCGTTGAACGGTTGCCAGGGACCCGAAGGATACCGGGCAAGCCCCCTTTTACGTGTTTATAAGGTGCCGTGATAGAAACGGCAATCATGCCCAAGGTTTGTTGTTTCCCGGCATAGGGGTCCGCTGGCATATCATCCATGAAATAGGTATTGCCGGCATTGGGGTCCGCAATCAGGTATTCAATCCCCGCGCCGGCCCCCGGATGAAAACAACGCCTTGTCCCGGCATTGGAAGATGATTGCCAAGTTGACATATCCCAAGGGGTATCATTTTGAGCGCAACTGAAAAACCCCAAGTATGGTTCGGTATCGGCCGCGTCCGCGTTCATTTTCAAGAAACAAAGATTGAATGCGTTATTGACACCGTTGATTCCAAACATGATAAATGACAAGCCCGAGTCATCAACTGCAACGCTTTTATAATGCGCCGCGTTTTGCCCAACGTCATCATTGCTAGGGGCTTGATAAACATACGTTGCCGGATTGTTGCTTGACCCCGGGGTTGTGTCTACATCGGCATCGGAAGCCGGCAACCCGATTTCGAATCCACCTTGCGCGGCCCAACTGAAAACGAAGTTGGTTCCCGAAACTTGAACAACGATTTGGGCGCCCCCGGCATTTTCCAAACAGAACCAAGCAAGGTCATTGACTCCCGTGATACTCGGGAACGATGGAAGCAAATCGGTCCCCGCCATATCATAAGAACCCCCGGTCCCCGTTCCGGTTCCAACAACCGTCCAAGGAACGGTTGCCGCTTTCAAAAGGTCTTTTAGCAAGACAAGCGTTTGCCGAGCCCGGTCATTTCCGGACGCTCCGTTGATATGATTGTTGCGGGAAGTTGTCCAAGTCATTTGTTGCTTCCTTCCATCCTTGGAACCCTACGGGTTGAAGGTCCGCAATCATCGGGTCAAGGGTAAATACGTCCGTTGAAAAGTTGAATTGGTTTGCATCAATGCCCCGGTAATGAAACCCCATGTTTCATCAAACAAGGAACCTTGACCCCCGAACATGAAATTTTGTTTCAGCCGCGCCCCAACTTGTCCCATCATATTGTTGAACGCCCGTAATATAACTCGGGTCATCCAATTCCCCAGGGGCGCCCCATCCCCCAAAGGAAATAACCCTAGACTGCCCCGGAACGCCCGACCCCGCCCCGTATGCCATTGCATGACCCCGAACCCATAATCCCCCCGCGCCGGCTTTCAGTGTCCAAACAGAACCATTCCATTCCCAGGTTTCATCCGTCCGAGAATCCCCACCTTCGGAAGTGTTCCCGCCTTGAATCACCCCAAGGTTGCGACCGGCATCAAAGACCCCAGGGACTTCATACCGTGCCGATGGTTTCGGGCTCGGGGATAATTGCGTCCAATTCGGCATTATTCAGACTCTTGAACGGCAACGGTAATGATGCCGGGGTTAGGTAACTGCCGGGGTCCAAGTCCAACGTCCGAAGTCGGAAGGCTTCTATGGACATTTGTAATTGACGTTGATACGTCTTTAACCGCGCAATCCATCATTACCACGGCAACCAATCCCCCAAATTCATGGGCATAGGAACCGTCTTCTTTTTTCGCCAACGGTTGCAGATACGCGGACAAAGCGTTGATGATTTGTTGGGGAGCAACCCCCTTGCCAATGACAAGGTAAGTTGCGTCAATGACCTTTGGATCATAATTCACGGGGGTCAATTCGCTATTCAAAAGCAAGACCCCCTCAACGGGGGGAACAGCATACTTGTCCCCGTTATAGAACGTTGCAAGGTCCGCAAGTTGTTCCGTTGTAAGAAACTCCCCGCCGATTCCAACAACAACCAATTCAACGGTCTTGGGTCCGTATGCTTCTTCAATAGCAAACGCCCGAGCAACCAACGCGGAACCATCTTCGGTTCTGTATTCGTCAATTGCAACTCGGGGAATGTCCGAAGGGGAAACCGCTTTGCCGTTGTTGCGGATTGAAGCCGGCCCGGATTCCTTTGCCCGTTCAAGGTCTGTTTCGTCCCCGCCTTCCTTGATAGTCCAACCGGAAGCCGGCATTGGGTTTGCTACACTTGAAACGTATTGCGCCCCGTCATCATTGCCGGTAATCTGCCCGGAACCAACATTGCCGTCTTCATCCCCCCCAACGCGGTAACTAATTCGGATATTGTCTGTTCCGAGGGGCGGAATACTCCCGTTGATTCCGTTGCCGAAGATGACAACCAAACGGTCATCAATGTCCGTTTCGGTTTTGAAATGCCGGTCCGTATTCCCTGAAACAAGGAAGTTGTTTACTTCAATCCAGGTAATCCAAGACCCCCCGCCCGTTTCATCAACTTCAACCGTATATGAATCATCAAAAACCGGACGTTGAAGCGTTGTAAATTTTTGGTTCCGTTGCCCATTGGAAGAACCCATTACTTCATTTGATATACTGTTCCCTTGGGTTACTTGAAACGGGAAGAACAATTCCCCTTCCGTGATTTTCAGATTGTTGATAATCGGCCGGTTGGAATCCGTCCCGCCGAAAACCACAAGCATCCAATACCCTTCAATCCCGTTAAAGGTAGATTTTGCCCAACGCCTATTTGTATCCATCGGGAGCGTATAGGTTTGGTTTCCGTCCGCGTTCCAAACCGGAGCCGTTTGATTTGGGCAAGCATTCCAATCCCCAAAAACGCTATAATTGCGAGGGTCCGTATCAACAACGCTTTGACCAAACAGTCCCCGCGTTTCAATATAGTTACCCTTCAAAGCATCATATTGCGTAAGCGTTTGTTCTGTTCTTCCCGTTGGATTGTAACGGACCTTGACCGGGAAAAAATCCCGTTGTGAATAGGGAGGGGCAACTTCATCCGGAAGAACAAAAGAGTTGACAACAATTTCAAGAGTCCCCCCCAAGTCCGTTACCGAATTGGGAAAAACCTTGCTATGGTCCGGGTCATAGTATGTAAAGAATGCTTGGTTATCCGTTGTTAGGTTTGAAACAATAAAGTCAACCCTATTCCATTGAATATTTTGATGACAAATGAACAACCCGAATTTGTCCGCAAAATCAACCGGGGTAATTGTGTCATTCAAATCGGCCGCAATGTCTGTTCCGTAATCGAACAATTGCCAAGACAAACCCGTTTCCGAAATGAAGGTTGCTCCGGCAACTTCAATGGTATTGGGGTCAACTATATTGGTAATTAGATACCAACCGTCATTGTTGTTTTCGGTCAAATTAACCGAAAGCGTCCGGCCGATATCTGCAACCGTAAAGGTTGCGCCCGGGGAATAGAAGCGTTGGGGGAAAGCGGTATCAACTTCCCCGTCAATCCCTTGGACGGTAACTTCCACGGCAAACGCGGAAGTGATTTGGTCCGCTCGGGTCAAGTTATAATCTTCGGTATTCTCATAAACAATTGATTCCCCATCTTCCTGTTCCGTTCCCCAATTGGAATCTTTGGGAAGATAGGGGGTAATATCATTCAATGGAACGCTTGACAACTTGATAAGCAATTCGGCCGTTGCCGGGGTTGCGCTTTTAAGCCGATAATCAATCAGTTTGAAAAGACGTTTTAGGCTTTCCCGGAGCAACAACGAATCAATCAACAATTCATTGGCAACAACGTCAACCCGAGTATTGTTCAAATGACCAACAAGGGAAAACGCCCGAAGCATTTGGATATGGGGTTCATACTCTGATTCCGAAGTCAACTCTTTTGCGTTGATTCGGGTATAAGCCAACAACGATTCAAGAATTTCCGGATAGTAGAATCCGGTAAACATGAAATCGGGAACAGTAACCGTTGCCATTGTAAACCCCTATCCGAGCAATGTCACAACAAGACCGTTTGACGTTCCTGTTACTTGCGCCGCAAAATCGGTTCCAGATTGAAGGTCAACCGCGAAAATCAAAATTGCCGCTTGCGCTTCATCCGTTTCAATTACCTTCAAGTTGTCCGGGCGTTCCTGCAAAGACGCCAATTCATTTTCGGTAAAGTCTTCAAAGATTTCCCGGATACGGTCCTTTACCGGGGCAAAGGTTTCAAGGTTCAATGGGTCAAAAATCATGCTTTCCCCGAGTCCAAGATTTTGAAACGGGTTAGATGAATCACCGGAACCCAACGCGGTTTGAAGCAATCCGGAAACATGAACCCCGGCCGTTACCATACGGAACCCCCCCCGCTTGTTTGCTCCGATTACCGTGTCAATACCTTGTCCCATTATGCGTCAACCTTGTGTTTTGTGCTATTCAAGTCCGTTGGGACTGTATCCATTGTTGGGCTCGGGGGGCCGGTTGAAACAACCCCGGCAATATGGACAGGGTTGTTGTAAGTATGGGTATGGGTTGACCCGAATCCCGATTGTACGGCTTCAAGAAAAGTTTTCAAGATATCACCTTTGGTAATCGGATGGGATGCGCCGGCCGCGCCCATTTCAGTATCATCAACAACAGTGATTATTTTCCCGCCTTTCATTTGCCAAGAATTTTGGTCTTGTTGGATAAAGACTTCATTTTCCTTCAACCGAATAAGGGTCTTCTTATCCGTCAAGGCAATGGTCATTTCTTTTGCATTTTTCGTTGAATCATAATAGATGATTGTTCCGTCTTTATGCCAGAACAACCCGGCGCGTTTCGGGTAATTAGTTTGAAGGTCTTGGGGGACCGTCCCTTCATTTACGTCAAAAACCTTGCCAGTATAAAAGCAATAGTCCGAGAATTCAACCGTTCCAAGGTCCCCGTCTTCACTCGGGTCATTTTCATCAAAATCCCCTATGACTATGACTTCAACAACTTCCCCAACTTCCGGGACCTTCAACATATTCGGGGGGAAAACCGGGAAGAACAAATCAGGATATTCAAAATCCGCAAGCAATGTATCAACTCGGACTTGGATTCCCCCCCGCTTTTCCGTGTCCGTATCGTTGGCCATTACAACGCCCAAATGTTGTTCCATAATCATAGGCGTCAACTCCCGGGGTAAATGATGCCTTGCGGGGTAATCAACGGGACGGCCCAACGTTGGGTAATCTGTCCGCGCCGAATCAACCCCGGCAACGTTTCGTCAAGCAACCGATAGGCAACAAATTCCGTTTCGTAGAAACCATCCGATTTGTAATGGTGCGTTACTTGGGTTGTGTAATAGTCCCCCGAGTAACGCCCAATGCCGGTCAACCTATGGACTTGGCGCGGCCGAATATCAGGGGTCCCAATAATGGTTCCCCGGGCCGTCATAAAATCGGCTTGAAATTTGTTGACCAAATTGAAAGCGTATTCTTTAGCCTGTTTCTTATTCTTGAAAGGACGGTTTGACCATGTTTGAATGACCCTTCCGCCAACCTTGAATTTTAGTAATGCCCCGTATGCTTGGGTTCCCGAGTAGTCATAGGAGTCCGGGTCTGGGGGAGGGGGGGGCAGGGATTTATCTTGGTATGACAACCATTCATTATCAAGGTATCTTTCCCGTCTATCAAAATGGATTACTTCAATATCAGTAATCATTTTTGTAGTGTCAAGCGTAGGATGAAATTCAAGCAACGTTCCAACCGGACCGTTCCGGTTTTCGGTTGTCCTTTCAATTTGCTTCATATCCTTTGGGGTTGGGGTTCCATAATGGAAAACATACCCCCGGTCAAACTTGCCCGGCTTTTCCCTGTAATGGATGCAATACGTTTGATTGAAATCATCCCAATCAACCCAAGCCGTATATTGCCTTTTTTCGGCAATCTTCCGGATGAATTCCCAATCAGAAGTTTTCTTTTTCTTTACTCGGGTCCGAGCCCCGGCAACCCTATCAACGTCAATTGAAAATCCATAATGGTAGGCAATCCGGTCAATGATTTGGTCATCCCGTTGATTCTTGTAAACGCTCGGGGCTTGCCCCAATCCCTTCCGGCGCCCCCGTGCAATTGCGCCCCCGGTCAATTGCCTTGACCGCTTGGTTGTCAACCAGTCGGAACCAATCATTGCAAACCGGCCGTCATAGCCGATGAATTGAATTGTTGGGATTCCGTCCCTTGTGAAATGGGGATGGGACCGGACGAAAACAAAACGCCCGTTCCGGTTCCATGTTTGTGTCCCATATCCCAGGTCAACAAAACAAGCGTCCCCCTCAGTAACCGCTTGACTTTGGGAAAGAACATAATTGACGTTTTGCATTGTCAATGTCAACTTGGTTGTCATTGATTCATCTTCTTCAACGTCAATAGAAGAAATGAATGCTTTTATCTTGTCTCCTAATTCCCTACCCTTAACAATGTCATCGGCCTTTTCGCTTCTTCCCCCGCCTTTGAATAGACTGAAAACCAATTTTGCGTTTGCGGTTACTCCGATACTGTTATTGATATCGGCGCCCGGTCCGGAATTAGTGTCCCTTTTCCAATAAAAGGAACCTAATTCACGTCTATCCCAAATAGGGGAACGGGGCATTTTACAAAACCAAGAAACGGTTATTTCGGGCAACCGCTCGGGCTAAGAACATATTAGAAACATCTTCCCGCCCAATTTGGAAACCGTAATAGGTTGGGGAAATGCGACCAACAACAACTTTGTCCGCTCGGGGAATTTGGACCTTTTCCCCGTCTTGCGCGGCAAAGGGATATCTTCGGTTTTCTAATTCCCTTCGGAGCCGGACCCCATAAATAGCCTGTTCAAAACCGTAAACCCTTCGGGCAATGGTTTCATACATTCTATCATCCCCGCCAACAATCCGACGCATTGAACGCCGGACAGGGGCCGAAGGGTCTTGACTCGGAACCTTGAACGGTTGAAACCGTTTCAGGGTCATAGTGAATTCAATTTTTCGGGCTTTGCCGTCCGACTTCGGACGGGCAATCTTCACTTCCCCGAAACCTTCAACCATACACTTGACGGATAAAACGTTTGCATAAGTGAAACGGCAAACGGGAATCCGTCCCAACTCGGCAACGAAACCTTGAAGCCGCGCCATTTCGTTGAACATGGAAAGGATATCTTCATCCTTATCCCGACTAAAAAGCATTACGTCAAACGTAATGACTTGGACTTGCCCCCGAACCCATTGAATGAAGGGGTAAGGCATATTATAGGTCCCGGCATCCGGAAGAACCTGATTCATCCGAATTGAAACCCCGTCTTCTTTTACGGGGAGTTGACCGCTAACGGTAAAATTCTTAAATGATAGTCCGGTCGGTTCAATGGTTTGAAGTTTCCAATGAACGTCCCCTTGGGGTCCCTGCCGATTCGGGTCAACAAACCCGAAGAACGGCCGGTCTTGTGGAATTGTTGACCCGGTTGCTCCCGGGGTCCAATCGGGAAGTCCAACGGGATTATCATCAAAAATGCCCATTGCTTGCCCCTAGTCTGTTCCTCGGGTCAAAGCCCGGCGCCTTGCTCCCCCGGTTGGGATTCTTCCGGCGCGTTCCTTTGATTCGTTGCGATACGTTGCCGTTGCAACGGCAATGTTCTTCCCGTCAAGTTGGACATAAACGGTTTGACCCCTTTGTTGGGTTGCTAGTTGTTGCTCGGCAATCTTCCCCATGTTCCGAAGGATTCTGATTTGTTCATCATTGAACCCTTCCCGGCGCATCATTGCGCGGCCGGCTTCCGTTCCCCACATTTGTTTTTTGAGCATTCCCAACATGCCGGTTTTGTAAATCTGTTGATGCGCCCAAGCCCCACGTCCAGCTTGCGTTACACTTACCATTTGTTTTAGGAATGGGAATATTTTTGAACGCGCATATTCCCAACCTTGCCCCTTGTTATACGCTTCTTTGTATCCCCCTTCCCCTTCCATCCAAACGTTTAAGTTGTCAACTCCCCGCCCCATTTTTTCATCCGTTGGATTTTCTGCCAACGCTTGTCATAAACGTATTGCATATCTTTCCGGTATCCGAATTCATCCCGGATACCATTTTTGATTTCAACTTTTAACTCCCGGTCCCGCTTTGCATAATGTTCCTTCATCAACTTACTACGCAACGCCTTTTGATATTTCGGGTCATAAGCCTTGCCCATTTCATACAAGCCGGCAACGGCCGGAGCAAGGGCCGCTGCAAAGCCCCCCAGGGCCATCCCTGCCGTTGACAGTCCCGACCCCAGGATTGCCCAATTAGAACCCCCCAGGGCCGCTGTCATGGCCGAAGAAGACCCCCCCATGGCCAACCCTGCCCGGGCAAGCCAAGACGCGCCCCCGGCCGCTGCCCCGGGTCCCCCTGGCATTCCGCCCCCCCCGAAGCCCCCGGCCGGCATGTTGGTAACGTAAACGGGCATTCCCGTTGCCGAGCCAGTAACGCCCCCGAGCATACGGGCAAGCGGGTTCCGGGACATTGACAGGGCAGACCCGGCCCGAGCCAATAACCCTTTACCTACCTTATAAGTCATAATTCCCGCCATAAGGGCCGGGATTGTCCCAAGGTGCTTTGCAAGCATCTTGAAGGGCCAAAGCAACTTGTTGGCAAGGGAAATCATGTTCTTCAAACCACGGGTCATGGTTACAAAGAATGATTCACCTTTTTTCTGTCCCCCCGAGAAAACATAGGTTATAGCCATAAATGCAAGCCCCCATTTGCTTGTTAAAGCGGAAAGGACTTTCATTCCCCCAACAACGATATTGAACATTCCTCCGAAAGCCAAACCCAACACGCCAACGCCGGCAATCACGGGAGCAAGGGCCGCTGCAAATAGAATGAATTTTGTGACAAGTTTTGTAATGTCCTTTGCGGACATTTTGCTATTCCCGGAAATCTTTGCCATGACTCCAAAGATAGTCTTGCCGATTGACTTTAACGTCTTGCCTACTTCAACAAATGCTTCCTTGATTCCGAAAGCAACCCCGGCAATTGTCTTTCCCCATTTTTTAGCAACTTTCGCTTCCGACGCTCCGGAAGTCATCATTTTGAAAGCCGCTGCTAAGTCGGAAAGCGTCCCCGATGCCATTTTAACGGCCGAAATAACGGACGGTTTGATAATGTCATAAAGGGCAAGGGCAACCCCGTCAAGGGCAGACTTAAACAACAACCATTGCCCATGCAAAGACTGTTGTTTAATCCGTGCCATTTCATCGGCCGTCCCCTTGGATTGTTTCCTAATGTTGGTAATCAGGTTTGCAAAGTCTTGTGTCCCGGCTTCATTGAACGCGCTAAAAGTAGAAATACCCCGGAGCCCAAACAACTTGAACGCGAGCCCGGCCCGTTCCGCTTCATTCTTTATACCGGATAGCTTCTTCATAGTAAGAAGCATGATTTTAGAAAACGATTTCCATTTACCCGTTTTCTTGTCCGTTACCGCGTTCAAAAACGCTTGTTTCCCCCCAAAGATTTTGTTTGCAGTTGCGCCCCCCTTAGCAAGTTTGGTTACAGCGTTTTTGTATGCCGTTCCCGCAAGACTTCCCCGGATGTTTGCTTGCGCCAACAAACCAAGGGTTCCCATCAATTCATAGAAGTCTTGCTTTGCTAATCTTGCGGCCGGACCGGCATACTTGAATGCGTCCCCCAATTCCGTTGTATTGGTCATGGAATTGCGGGAAACGTATGCAAACATATCCGTTACCTGGGTTGCATCCGTAATTTGGTCCTTAAACTGATTCATTGCGCCGGCAACGATTTTTGCCGATTGCGCTAATTCAACGTTGTCCGCAACGGATAGTTTCAAGACCGGCCGAATTGCCACGGCAACCCGTCTTGCGTCAAGTCCGGCTCGGGCTAATTCTTCCATCCCTTGCGCGGCTTGACTTGCCGTGTAAAGGGTTGTTGCCCCGAGTTGTTTAGCCCGTGCCCGAAGGGCATCAATGTCCTTTGGGGCTCCCCGCAAAACTGCCCTTGCATCGGACCAAGCCTTGCCGAATTCCATACCCCTTTTAACAACCCCGCCCAAGACGGCAATTGCCCCCATCCCGAACATACCGAGTTGACGGAATCCGGTTCCGATTTGCCGAACCCCTTGTTGGGCCATTTTAGCGTTTTTATACAACCCCTGAAAGGCGCCCCCCGTTGCCTTCATTTGGGACAAACCCGGTTGGTTCTTAAAATGGAACCGGGTATATAAGTTGTATTCTACACTATCCGGCATAGGGGTTGACCTTTCAAGGTTGCTTCATTGCCTTTTTGTATTCCCGTTCTTCCCTCACAAGTTGCTTTCGCAACCAAGCGGTATAAAAGAACCGGCGCCGGTAAGACAATGTTTCAATCCATTGCGGATTGAAACGGCCCTTTGAATAATAGGCTAACGTAGCAACTGAATCATCAATTTCTTCTTCCCTCATCAGGGGGAAGCAATGGTAAAAAAAGCGTCATAGTCCCAATCAATAGGCCACATAAAAGGCGCCTTGCAATCATCAACCGGGCAATTCCCTTCAGCAATCAGGGAAGGTCCGATATTGACGGCATTGATTTCATGGGCAATACGTTCAATGTCAATCTTCCGGAGCGTATCCAATTCGGATTCGTCAAGGTGGATTGCTTCTTCAACCCCTTCAACCCCAACAACGCAATGCCGAATAAAGTGAAGTTTCATTAACAGGGAATCCCCGCCGGCTTCCTTCACTTCATTTGTAACCATGTTTGCCCAAAGCATAGGCTGAATATAAATCTTTTTCTTGATAGTCCCGTCCCGGTATTTCAGTCCTTTCAACAACGGGACTTCCCGACGCAAAACGGACGGGTCTTGAACACAACTTACTTTCATTGTGTTCAAATCGGTTGTCATCTTGCCCGAAAATCCGCAATGCTGGCAAGCGAACCCAACGTCATATTCCGGCCCCAATTCCGCAATCCGAACCATGACATAAATATAGTAAACGTCCGCAAAGAACATTTGCCCGATTTTGATTAGGGCTTCCGCTTCTTTTTGGGGGTCATCTTCCGGGGAGTAGTCAAGGGGCTCCCCGGCAAGGTTGGAAGTCATTAGGCTTACCAACTTTGAAACAATCGCGGTATTGGGCATTGATTCATTCAAGCGTTTGAAACGCCCAATTGAACGTTCAATTGGGAACCCCATTTCCCTAATTGAAAAATCCCGTTTCAGGGTCCGACCGTCAAAGATGCCAATTGGAAGAACGTTTCCGCGTTCTTTAGGATTGGTTAGCTTGATTCGTTTGTCTTGCATGGGTTCGCTCCAAATGCCGGTTTCCTGCCGGCTTGTGAGGGTTCAAGCAACGGTTGGGCTTGTGAATCCCGAGGAACCCCAAACGCCCAACCGAGCCCTAAAAAAACCTATCCCAAACCGAGGATATCATCCCATTTCAAGGAATAGGTCATAACGGCCATTTCGCCGTCATCATTCATTTCCAAATCAGGGGTTCCACCCTTGGAAACGTAAGCCCCAATCAAGGTCAAAACCTTGTTTACAAGCCGAGTCCCGGAAGTCATGGTCAAGGTCCCAACTTTTTTATAGGTTGGGGAAATGGGGTCTTTCCCCTCGGTAAACCATGTTTCCATTTGTTGCACTTCAACCAAATGATGCGCGGGGACCTTGACTTCCGTTTCTCCCGGTTTGGTTCGGCCCGTTGAAGCCGTTGTCCGGTCGGGAAGGTCAACGGTATCCAATTCCTTTTCCAATGCCCCAATTGAGACAAAGGTAATCGGGGCAAGCCCGTTGATGATAAGCCGGTAATTGTTTACCGGGATATGGTCCGGTTGGATTGCGAATTTCAAACCCATGATACTTTTCCTTTCGTGTTTTTCTGTTGAACGTCCGTTACCCTATTAGGCCAACTTCTCAAAAATGCCGGCCGGGGAAATGGTGATATTGAAGCGTTCAACAGTGTCCGCAAGCCGGACCTTGATTTCCGCGTTCAAGTCCCCTTCCGCCCGGGTAACGTCCGTATTGATTTCGTTGTCAACCTTGATTGACACGGCTTCCGGGAATGTTGCCCCTCGCAATGCGCGTTTCGGGCGCCATTCCGGCAGGAAATACGCTTGCAACGCGGCAAGCGCAATCGGTTGGGTTTCGTCATCATTGATTGCAAAAATAATCCAATCAAAGTTTTCAAACAAAACCCGTTCATAGTGAGAAAGTTGTTCCCGCTTATGCTTGAATTTCAAACCCGTTGCAGTTGCCGGGCAACGGTCCCCCCAAATGACCCAATTGCCTTCCTTTTTCAGAATGACTTGAATGCCCTTTGGGTTGGTAATTTCATCATCCAAGACCTTTTCCCCGCTCGGAACCTTGACGCATTTTTCCAAGACTGCTTTTGTTCCGGCCGCCGCTTTGTGATAGCCTTGCCAGGAATAAGCCGTCAAGGCTTCAACGCCTTGAACCGCGCCGGTTACGGGAATCAAAATATTCCCCGTCCGGTCCGGGTCTTGAATGTAATACCAAGACGGAAGGATTGCCTGGGCAAAATCATTCCGTCCCATCGTATCTTCAACCCAAGTAACGGCTTCATTTTCCGTAACAATGGATTGCGGGATTTCTTCCCGAAACGTGGAGTTGTTTGCTTCCGCGTATGCGCGGCAAGACTTTTGAACGGCCGTTGACGCAACCCCAGGAACGGCAAACTTGATAAGTCCAAGTTGCTTGTTTTTGTGTTGATTGAACAGGGAAGAATCAGGGTCAAAGACTTGGATGTAATCGTTGTCAATGACCCCCGAATGACCGTCATATCCCTTTTTCAAACCCTGCCGGTATTGCAAGCGATAGGGTTGCCCAACGGCAGTCAACCCGGTCAAATCGTTTCCGGCTCGGACGGAAACGGTTGAAACCGTAGCGTCAACAATTTCCAAGTTGTCAAGGGGCGCCGCGTCCGTATCATAGAACAAACGCCCCCCAATCACTTCTTCCGGCCGAACGGTATTGACAAAGATATAAATCTTGTCCCCAACGGCCCAAGCCGTCCCGCCAGCATTGACAGTAAAGTCAATGAAGAAGTCATTGGGTCCGATATAGGCAACGGCCGTTGTTGCGTCCGGGAAACTTCGGTCCTGTTCCTGGGAAGTAACAGTCCAAGTTTCCGACCCCGGAACGGCAATGCTATTGCATTCCAGGGTAATGAAGTCCGGTTGGGTTGAAGCCTTGACGGCAATACCTGAAACAGTCCCGTCCCCCGTGTTCCCCGAGTCATAGGTTTCTTGGAACCATTCAAGGGTAAGGGTCAACGCGGAAAGATAACCCGTCTTGATTTCCCCGGCTTGGTTTGCCGGCCGCGCATACGGGGCAATAGTCCCGGTAAACAAATCCGTCAAACGGATTTCTTCATTCCGGGTATCATCGTTGATGACCGTTTCATAGTAACGGTCCGAATCCGGGTCAAGGGACAGGTCCGGATAATCCAAGACTTTGGTTCCGTTCCAATACACTTCCAACCCGAATTCATTTACCGGGTCCCTTGCCCCGTCTTTCCAAAGCAAGGCAACCTTTTTCAGATTCCCAAGGGAATCATAGTCATCTTTGTAAAGGGTAAATTCCGCGTTGACAATCGCGGCCCCATACTTGGTTGCTAGTTGGGAATCGGGCTTGACGGTAACAACCCCAGCAACCGTATTCCCGAGGATTTGGAATGTTTCCCCCGCGATTTGAGCCATACTCAAAACGCCCCCGGCAAATTCATCTTCCTTCAACGCCAACCCCGTGTCAATCGTGGTTTCCGTCAAGTCCCCAACAAGGGCAATTTCCCCGATGCGCCGGTTTTCTCCCCCGGCCCAACGTCCAACGGATTTCCCGTCAATGTCGCAAACGTTCCGCCATACCCCGGGGCCGGGAACCATTCCGGAGTATTCCCGAGATAGGGCGGTCAAAGCCGACTTGCGGCCGGTTCCGTCCGTTACTCGGACAAGCAATTGCCGTCCGGCTCCCTTGGACGAATCCCAAAAATCTTCCGCACAAATCGGAAGGAAGGAATCAGGAATCCGACCCCCAATCTTCCGTTGCATATCAGACTTGGAATTCGCAACAATCAATTCATCCGTTGCGCCTTTTTCCATGATGCCGGCCCAAGCGATAACCCCCAATGGGCTCGGGGTAATCGTTGCTTCCGCCAACTTTTCGGTAATGGTTGTTCCGGCGCCCAAGACCGGACCGTAACGCTTGATTGCTACCATGTTCCTTTTCCTTTTCCCTTTCAGTTAGACTTCTTCAACTTCCGGGGTCCGATACAAACTCGGAATTGCGCCGGCCGGAAGCGGTTGCTTTTTATCCGGGTTGCCGGTCCCGGCTTTTGCCATATCTTCAACGCTCGGATTGAACCGAGTTACCAACGCGGTTTGTTCCATATCGCGCAACCAAGCGTAAAAATCGCAAACGTAAATTTCAAAAGTCGCTTCCTTCAAATCAGAGAATTGCGGCTTTGGATTGTAGCGTGATACGGGAACAATTTTCAACGTATGTTCTAGGTCCAACGCTTTTGTTTTCAGGATGCCCCCCGGCTTATGTCCCGGTTGTTGGGTTGCTCCCCGAACAACAAAAGAATATGCCTTTGTCATCAATCGAAGTGAATTAACAATCTTGCCGGTCAACAAGACACAATTGCAAACCATCCGTTCGACCCAAAGGGGAGCCGTAAATTTGGCGCCTTGTAACCTGTCCTTTAATGCCATATCATTGAAGGCTTCAACTTGCCTTCCCTGAAATGAAATTTGGTCAATGATGACAACGGGAGTTTTCCCAATTTCGTCATAATCCGTATTGGTAAAATTAACCGCAACTTCCGGAGCAACGTTCAAGCGGTAGAAAAGCCGCGTTCCTGCCGGAAGTGTTCCGGTCAAAATCGCTTCCCCCGTTACCGGGTCAAACGATTGCAACAAGTTTGTTTCATAATTGGGGTCCGTTGTTTCGTCATAAACTGATTCAATCCCAATGACGTTCAAATCTTCTTCGGGAGTAAAGGGGTAATCCGTCTTGATATTGAATCGGTCCGAATCAGCTTCCAAGACACCCGACCAATCCATCAAAAAGGTAAAGTCTTCTTCAATCCTCGGGACCAAAGAACGCAAGACCAAATCTTCAAACCAATCAAAGGAAGCCGTCATCAACAACCGAGTCCCGAGCATAACCGGAGTTTTCCAACGGGAAGCGGAAATCAAGCGGCAAATAAATTGAATCTTCTTTTGCGTATGTGGGAACGCTTGGATATTCGCGGAAACTTCAAGGTCCGTATTCCAATCAGAAATCTTGGAAGCAATAACCCAAACCGAGCCGTCAAACCAGTAATCATCCGTTCCATCCGAAACGCGCCATTGAACAATCAAGCCCGGCTTGCGCTCGGACGCTTCTTCAAAACCGTCCCATCCCTTGACCGCTTGGGGAGACCAAAGGGGAAGCCGGCAAGTAATATCAACATTGGAAAGGCCAACGTTGACCGTTTCGGCATACAATTCCGTTCCTGAATAGTTGTCCCCGCCATAATAAAAAGCCCTTCCGGTTTGCGAATTGTAAACTATATTGGCAATCAGGTCCCGCCTTTTGCCGGAAGTAATTACAGTAAACCAACCAACCCCATCAAAGCCCCAAACGTCTTTTGCATGTTCAACCGTGTTATAGTCAACCGGATTCTTGTAATCATAAACCCCCCCAACAATGACAACGGACTTCAAGTTTTCGTCATAGAAGCCGGAACAATACCAACGCGCCTTTGGGTTTTGTTCACTATATAACTTGACCCAATCAGACCCGTCATATTCCCAAGTATCATTCAACGCTGTTTCATTCGGATAAACGTTTTCCATTCCCCCGAACAAAACAACCCGCTTCCGATTTTTATCATAGGCAAACGCGGCAAATCTTCGGGCAACCGGAGATTCAGCGGTTACAACTTGCGACCAATCAACCCCGTCATATTCCCAGGTTTCATTACTCGGGTTCTGCAATCCGCCTTTTGAACCCCCAAACAAAACAACCCGGCTCCGGGATTCATCAAAGACTATATGAGTTACATAGTGCGGCCCGGGGTTAGTTGCGGGGGTAGCAAGGGACCAATCAACCCCGTCATATTCCCAGGTTTCATTCAAAATACTTCCGTCATACCCCCCGAACATAACAACAACGTTTCGGACAGAATCAAAAACCATTGCCGAGTTGACCCGGGCAGTTGGGACGGTTGCGGTTGTTACCTGATTCCAAGCAACCCCGTCAAACTCCCAAGTTTCATTTTGATAGGTATAAGCCGGGGGTCCGTTTGTCCCCCCGAAAAGAACAACAACATTTCTTGCCGAGTCATATGCAATAGAAAAAGAATTGACCGCATTTGGCTTGACTGGTAACGGGGCAACAACTTCAAACCCGAAAACGGAATTTGGAAATTCAACCTTCCGGGCCGATTGGTTATACCGAAACGGCTTCAAACGAATCCCAAGCCTTTCATTATCCGAATACATACGGATTCGCTCGGGGTCCGAGAATTCCAATTCATCCCGTAACTGTTCTTTCAGGTCAAGGGAATGAATATAATATTTGGAAAGCGTATCGGTCATTTCATTTGCTCCGATTTCGCTTTATCCGAAAAATGCTTAAACGTTTCATGGACCGCTTGTTTCCAATGTTCTTGAACAACAAGTTGGAAAGCCTTATCTTCAAAAAACGCTTGCTTCATAAAGGGACGTGGGGGGACACGAATATGCGTTGTTGATGCCTTCAACCCCTTAAAGCGTCCCCCGGATTCCCGAGCCCATGCCCAAAACAACTTCCGCATTTTCGGGGTTACCTTGATAGTAAATCCCGTTTCAAGCATATGGGCAAGGTTCTTCCCGCTTGGGGTCCTACGCTTTACCCCAACAGTAAACGAATACAAGTTTGACCCAACCTTGCCGGCAACTGAATTTAACAAATCAGCATGGTTCACAAGGGGTCTTGAAGATTTTTTCAGGTAAACGGTCAAAGGTGAATTGGGGGCAAACTGCCCCCCGTTTATTTCTTGCCGCAACCGAGCAACACCCATGACGGCAAGCCGCTTGTTAATGCGCCGCAACTTCATCCGGAAGATTCGGTTGTAATCGCCTTTTTTAAGCATTTGCAAAAACGTTTCATAACCTTGTAAGTCAAGGTCAAACGATTTGCTTGGATATGAAAATGCCATTGGTCAACTATGCCTTACGGGCGCCTTGTCGGAAAACCAAGCCTTGACCAAAGTATGTCCCCCATAATTGGGGTTGTGTCCCCGATACTGTATCATTTCAACATAAAGGTTGACGGGACGGATTGCCGCGCCCCTTCCCATTTCAATAATTTGGTCATTGTAATCAACGTCAATACCGAGCCGCTCAAGGTCCGTTCTTAGAAACAAAAGGTATCCGTCAACAACAACGCTTTCCCCTTCCCGTTCAACCGTAAATTTTGCCCCCTTCCAACATACTTGGGCATCAATCGGAACAACCGCGCCCCGAGCAACCTTCCCAACGGCTTCCCTTGCTTGACGGTCAAACTTGGTTCCTGCCGGATTCGCCTTGCGAATCTTTACGGGGGTCGGATGCAACAACCGGGGCAACGGAAGATTGGACATTATGAACCGCTCCCGTATTCCCAACGGAAGGAAGTAACGCGCATTACCGGGGGGCTCCGATACAACTTCAACCGACCATGAATATATTGCGGAACAACCAACCCCTGTTCAACGTTTCCCGTGTCCCCTTGCCACCATTCAACTTCATGGTCATCCGTTTTTTCCCGCTTCAAGGGACCCCCCATCGGGCCGGGTCCCCCCCCGCCCCCGTCATAGACTCCGAAGCGTTCAAACAGGGACTTCCAAGTTGTCATTACAATTGCAATGACACATTCATTGATAACGGCCGGGGTTCCTCCGTCCGATTCAAGGAATCCGAAACGACCAATTATCGTTTGGTCATACCCCTTCAAAAACTTCCGCGTTTGAAATCCAGTAAAGATTGAAGGTTGCGCGTTCCGGCGTAATTCAATCTTTGGGTTGTAACGGTCATCTTGGGGGGCTTGCGTTCCCGTGTATGCGCGGAAATCTGCCGAGCCCAACGCGGTTGTTTCATTGTTGATAGTAAGGCTTTCAACGTCAATGATTGCCAAGGGCAAATGAAGAAGATAGGAATTATTCCCGTCAAAAATGAAGGTCCCTTGGGTTTCATAAAACAGGTTACGGGTAAGCCGTTCAACCAACTCGGAAGCCCGGGACAACAAGGTCAAGGCTTGCGCGTCCGTTACTTCGGTTGAAGCGTCCCCTGGCAACCCTTCATTTCGCAACTGTTGAAGCGTTGCGTATCGCTCGGGATTCGGCATTGATTAACCCGCTTCCGGGAAACACATAATTTTGACAACTTCATTGCCGGCCGCAACGGCAGACCTTACCCAAACCCGATTGAAGGAACCGTTGAAATCAACAAGTTGACTCGGGGATGTCCCAAGGTAAATATGGTCATCTTTCCCATTGAAAGAAAGGTAAACGGGTTGACCGCCTGAAAGCCAAAGGGCAATTATACGATGCGCGGTAAAACCGATTTCATACATTTCGGAATCATCGTAAACCGTATTCGCCAATCCGTTGATTTCGATTAGTTTTGCCGGTAAGCTCATTTCCTTTGACTCCGTTTGTTGTTCATGGCGGAACCGAAAGGAAACGCCATTATCGCAATTTTTTGTGATTGGGGAATGGTTGCCCTTACCCAAATTTCATTTGTTCTAATTGGAAGGTCAATCCGCCAAGCGGGAAAAGCCGCAACAAGGGCCAAATCATCTTGACCGTTCAACGAAAAGTAAGGGGCATTCTGAATGGTAACGACAAAAACCCCAACAATGTAAACTCGGCTTGCCGTGAATCCAAATTGGAAACGGAAAGCGTTTTCATACTGCAACGGCAACGGGGTAACCGCACTATCAATTTCAATCAATTTAGGGAGCATAACATTCCTTTTCAACGCATACTTTCATTACACGTTGATTTGTATTATAAACTTGCATTTCAATCCGCAACCCTTTTATACAAAACCAAACCGATTCACCTAATATATTCCGCTTGGGTTTTCCAGTTATCAAGCCGGCCCCGAATCCGTATGCTTTCAAGCCCGAATTCGGGACCGGCAAAGAATGAAGCGTTTTCCGGCAATGGACCCCCATTGCCGTAATGGACTCGGACCAACCTTCCCCGGAACAAAAACGTTCCCAGGAAAGCCGGTCCGCTTCCCGGTTCAAATCAAAGGACAGGGTTTGCCCGTCCCTGAATTGCACCTTGACCAAAGGGTTACTTCCCTTTGCCCTTGCCCTTTTTGCCCTTGCCGGAAACCATGATTTCCGGGGTAGGGCTCCGGGGCTCCGGTTGGGTCCCCTCGCCTTCCCGGGGCTCGGGTTGGGGCTCGGGGGTCGGCTCGGGCGCCGCGTCCCCCTGGGGGGCTTTCCGGGGCTTGTATTCCCCATGTTAGACAACGTAACGGGCAAAGGTTCGGTCCCCGAGTGTTTCCTTGACGGCTTCCAACTCGGATTCAGAAACAACGGCCGTTGTGTTTTGCCGAAGGGAAAGGGTCCCCGAGCGGACAACGGCAAGGCGTTGGAACGCGGATTCCCGCTTTTCCTTTTTCGCCTTGACGGCTTCCCGCTTGACTGCCCCCGTCAAATCGACTTCAACCGGCGTTTTGCCGGTATAGGAAATCAACAGTTGCTTGGGCATCATTCATCCCCTTCCGTCTTTTTGACCTTTTTGACCTTTTTGACCGTCTTTTTTCTCTTGACGGTCTTGACAACCGGAGCCGGTTTCAGGTCTTGCTTTTCAACGTCCCGAAGAAGAAACCCCTTGACCCCTTCCAACTTGCGCCGGACGGCAACGGAAGTAACCCGCTTTGGAACGTTGCGATTGAAGCGAACCCCGGCAACCGTGTAAGACGCTCCGGCATGGAACGTTGCTTCACAGTATGCCCAATTCTCAAAATCTGTCATCTTGTTACCCCTTTCGTTGTTAGGGTCCAAATGATGACTTCGGACCCAACAAGGAATCCGACCCCCGGGGGACTAACCCCGGGGGTCAAGTCCCATGTTACAGGGTCGGGTCTTCAAGGTTCTTAACCAAGACAACCGCGTCCGTATTTTCAAACTTGCAATCCACGGAAACCGTGATTGCGTATTCGTTGACACCCTTGAAGATGTTTCGGTCCCGTTCAATCCGAACGTCAAGCCCAATGGCAAGAATCAGATTGCTCGGGTTGGTCAACATCAACTTGCCCCCCGTCCGGTAAGAAACGCGGACGGTTTGCCCGGTCGTAATGCCGGCCCCCAAAGAAGTCCAAGTCCCGTTGGTATAGTCAACGGTGTAATCGGTTCCTTCAATGTAGGGAACAATTCCCGTTCCCGGGTAAATGGGAAGGTTGGTCGGAGTGATAACCACGTCCGAAATTGGCTTATGCGCCAACGCAACGGCAGTCAACGCGGCAACCGAATCTTCCGCGTAAAGCGGGGAACGTTCCATCAACGGAACGGGCATCAATTCAACCCCAAAGGGGGTCAAGTTGTTGACGGACTGCAAAGCGTTGTCCCCGAGGGGGGTTGCCCGTTGGGATTGCGCTTCCCGGTATGCCTGTTCATGGTCGGGGCTCGACAGATACTTAATCAAATTCCGATTGCGCCGGAATTTGGTAGGCATTGCAAGAATTGCCTTGTTGAAGATGGGACCCCCGATTGCCGCGTTTTCCGCGTCAACAACGTGTCCCGCTTACGCTTGCTTCAAGAAACCTTCAAAGGCGGAAAGGTAATCGTCCCCAATGTAATTGGTAGAAGAAGCGTCAAGGAAGATATCGGACTCGGGACGGGCAACCATCGGCAACATGCCCCCAATCCAAACTTCATCCAAGTTGTTGGCAAGCGTTGTTGCCATTTCTTGAATGATGGTATCTTCAACTTGGTCTTCTTCAATGTTGTGTCGCATGAAAAGGTCCCCGATTTCAAAGGGAACCATCATATCCACGGGTTGCAGGGTAACCCGGGAAGTTGACACAAGGCGCCGAATCATCGGGTCAACGGCTTCCGCCTTGCGGACGGCAACTCGGTTGCCAACCCCGATTTTTTCGATATACTTTTGTTCCGGGGTAAACCGTTCAATCCGCCCAACGTTCTTCAAGACGCTTTCGTCAACAACGTAGGAAACGAATTTGTTGGCTTGTTCGGGATTCAGTTTCCCCGCGTCAATCAGTTGGGCCGTAGTGATTGCGGCCCGTTCCATCAATTCCTTGTTGGTCATGGGTCTTCTTCCTTCCTTGGTAGCGTTGATTCGCTTGCTATGGTATGGGCCGCGTTAGCCCTTGGTTACGGTGTTACTGGCAACGGAAATACTTGTAACGTAATTCCCCGCAAGGGTTCCTTCGGTGTCAAGTTTGGTCAACAAGGCAACCAACCCGCCTTTTTCGGCAACGGCCTTTTGACCTTCATATTGCCGTTGTTTTTGTTCGGACATTTCCTTTTCCTTTCGGTTTTAGTTTTCGGTCCCGGGCCGGTTTCTTTAGCGCAAGACTCCGGCCCATAGACCCTTGCCCGAACCGTTACCGTCCGACCGTTCAACCGGCCCTTCGGTTCCATCTTCTTCAGCATTACCGCCCGAGCGGACGGAACGTTCAACCTTGTTGACCTACCCCGCCAACCCTTCAACGGTCTTGGAAATGGAAGTCAAACCCGCTTCAAAGGTTTGTCCCATACGTTCAACAACGGCCGTCAAGCCGGCAACTGATTCCCCAAGGGCTTCAATTTGCCCGTCAACGGCCGTAGCCGGGGCTTCTTCGGCCGTTTCGGGCTCGGAAGGGGTAGGGGTCCCCGGTTCGGCTTCCGCGTCCCCAGGGGCTTCCTGGGGACTTCCATCGGGGGCCGCGTCTTGCTCGGGTTCGGGGGTCGCTTCCGGTTCCGGGGCCGGTTTCCCCTCGGGGGCCGCGTCTTGCTCGGGTTCGGGGGTCGCTTCCGGTTCCGGGGCCGGTTTCCCCTCGGGGTCTTGGTTTTCCCCGGATGCAACCGGGGCAGTTGCCGTAAGCCCCAGGGCTCCGGTGAAAACGCCTTCCATCCGTTCGACCAACTTTTCAAGCCGGCCGATACCTTCATCTAGGTTCTTCATTCGCGTTTTCTCCTCGGAATTGGTTTCGGGTTCATCTTCTTCGGTCCGTTCAACCGATTGTTGTAATTTGTCCCGGACTTCCTTTGGTAAAAGCCGGTCAAGTTTGTCATCGGGGTTGTAAGACGGATTCGCGCCCCCCTTCAATTGGGCTTCAACAATCCGCGTATGAATGACGCGCCGGCTTTCGGTCTTGCTATAGACCTTGAAGGCTTGCTTGAACCGGGCTCGGGCGTTGTTCGCTCGGGCAACGTCAATCTTGTTATCTTCCTGTCCCAACGGATACTTCAAGTTTACGGGGTCCCCATAAAGATTTTCCGTGGTAGGGTCCCCCGAGGGATAGGACAGATTTTCCCCCTTGTCTTCAAGGGCTTCAATCCCATATTTTTCGGACCGCTTTTCTTGCGCCTTGCGCTTGCGTTCCGTTGTTGAATCTGCCCGGGGGACTTGCCGGACAACCGCGCCGGTAATGGCCGTTCCGTCAATGGCAACTTCAACGGCTTCCTGCCGGGCGACAACAGGAACAGATTTCCCGTCCGCGTTACTCCGGCGCAACGCTTCAACCGCGTCTTTTGTCATTGCGCGTCTTGTGCGTTTCGGCATTTCTTCTTCCCCTTCCGAACGGACAACCATAAATTTATCCCCGGTTGCCGGGCGCCCAACAATGTCAACCTTGAAGACTTCAACGTCTTCAAGTTTATGGGTCGGATTCCGTTCTTCATCGGCTTGCGTTGTCATAATATCCCCTTATGCCGCAACCGGGATTCGCTTTGCAAATGCTTCCAAGGAAAACCCGGTATATGTTCCGTTCAAGATGCCTTCCCAAATATCGTCATCCAAGACCCGGACGGTCATAACCCAAGCCCCCTTCGGAACGCGGACCCCATTGATTACGTCTTCATTCCGCGTTTGCCAACATTCAACAATACGAATAACATCATTGAAAAGGACCGGGTTATCTGCCGAGTCTTTAATATGATTGACTCCGGTATTCTGGAAAACTTCCATGAACCGAAGCATTGCCGTTCTGATTTCTTCTTCCGAAATTGTGTTACCGTATGAATCAACGTTTTCAGGGTCTGCAACAACGCCGGTAACAAGACGTTCCCAACCGCTTCCGTCAACGGCTTCCGTTTCATCCCTTGCGATAAAATCACAAGTTTGTTTGTAGGCAACAACGGTCATTTTGCAACCTTCGGGTAACCCCCGGTTGCCGGGCGCCCATGGAAACGGCTTTCATGCCCTTGGACTGAAAGAATAGAAGCGTTTTCAATTTCGGTTGGCATGTTGTCAACTTTTGCTTCAAGTTTAGTTACGGCAGTTGTTAGGGCTTGAAGGCTATCGGTTGTCTTGCCCAAGACAACTTCCATTTTTTCCGAAGTCTTGACAAATGAATCCGTCAATTCTTTTCGGGTTTCACGGCATTCCGTTTCCGTTACAATATCTAATGCCGCAACTTGCCCCGTGTTCACAACTCCCGGGTTGGTTACTCCGGCCGGGACCGCTTCACCTTGGGCGCCCCTCGGAAGAAGATAGCGTCCGGCCCCTGCCCCTACCCCCAATGCCGCAAGAATTCCGCCAATGACTAAGCCGATAGTATGTGCGTCCATTTACTTTCCCTTTGGGCATTGGTAACAATCCTAGTCAATCGCTTCAACCGAGGAACGGCAAAAACCATGTAAGGGGGGAAGTGCAATTCCCGCTTCTTCCAAGTTTTTGTTTTGTTCCGAAAAAGAACCCGTCCCCGCAATCACTCGGACGGATTCCACGTTTTTAGGCCATGGATGCGCTTGCTTGAAATCCTCGGGGGATTCGGAAAGGGAAACGTCTTGCAACGTTTGAACCCCACTAGCAACCGTAAAAACCCGGCCGTTCATTTCCTGGCAAACTTCCGAAGTCCTTTCATCCATTACGGCCGTAAATTGGTAACGGGCAAATCCCGCGTCATCCATCGCAGAAACGGACGAATAAACCCGGGAGCGTTGCGCCACATTTGCCGCAACGATTCGGGTATAGTTATCAACGTTCCCAGCAAACCGGGCCGGAATAGTGGATTCAAATGAAGACGCGCCCCCGGACAATGCAAATTCCCGGCGCAAAACATCCTTCATTGTGCGCCCGGCCGCTTCCCGCCCAAAGCCCCCTTCAACCGTTACATTGTATCCAACTTCCGCAATACGTTGTGATAAATGGTCCCCGTAAAAATTACCAATCCAATACGGGCCGTCATTGGCCAATGCCCGGACAATGCCTTTGTCAAGTTTGGTCATCTTGAAAGCAGTATTTACCTTTGCGGCTTCCGCTTCTTTGACAACCCGGTAAAGACCGTCCGTTAAAATGGTCAAACGCTTTACGTCTTTGGGTTTGGTAATTCCCTTCAACTTGACCGCTAGAACGGCAATCATCGCACGGTAACCCGTGGTATTGTCCGGCGCGTCATTGAAGGCTTTTATACTTTCGTTTATCGCTTCATCCGATTCCCGAGCCCAAGCCCCGGTCAAGGTCTTATCATAGTCCCGGACCATATCGGCAACAACTTTGTTGATGCCGTCTTCATCCAATTCACGTTGAATCAGACTATGGGCGCAAGCAAAACACATTACCGAAGAAACCTATTGAAGTGTTCTTCCGGGTTCAATTCCCGGTCAATTCCCGTCAAGACTTCATCAACGTATTTTGAAACCCAATCTTCATTCCGTTCAACCGTCCCAACTTGACCGTCCCCCATTTCGGTAGGAGCAACAACTTGGGCATTTTGCGCCAACGCAAACGTAAGGGAATAAGGTTGGTCAAGGTTGATATTTTCGGGAAGTGGTCCCAATTCCCCTTCAAAAATATCTTCCATTAA